>JAEEGK010022068.1_pt1 | contig 13407 bp, 10 predicted proteins | sample 8958771 | NCBI WGS metagenome assembly JAEEGK01 (sample SAMN16246547, study PRJNA631951) | gut metagenome | biome: gut microbiome; feature: rumen; material: SC-attached | host: Bos | place: Iran: Karaj | collected 2018-10 | reverse complement strand
TATCTTTTTCTCTCTTTATCATCTTTTTTTTTTTTTCATTTTTATTTATTTTTTCTTTTTTTTTATCTTTATGAAAAAAATTAGAAGAATCTTGTTCTTCGTCACTGCTTTCATCAGAATTTTTCAAAGAAACACTTTTTTCATTTTCCTAAATCAAATTTAAAAAAAAATATTAATGTTTATATTCTTAATTACATTTATTTTTTCTGGTGAATTATTACTTTCAAAAGTAATTTCACCTTCTTCTTTTTCATTTATTTTTTTTTTATCACATAATTGAGACATAATTGACTGTTTATATTTTATTTATTTTAATATTTTTTTATTATAATTATCTTTTTTATTCTTTGTTTATTATATATACAATAGATCAAAATATAAAATATTATATTAAATAAAATAAACGTTTTTTTTTATTGTTTTTTTGAATTATTTTTATTTATTATTTATTATTAACCAAAAGTAATAATCTTGAAAATTTTGATTTTAATTAAATTTGGATAAATTAAAGAAAATAAAATTATTAAAAATATTAAATATTATTATTTGTTTTTAACTATGGTAAAAAAACAAAATAAAAATAAAAAAAAATTCCAAATAAACAAAAATTTAATATTAAAAATAAATTTATGTAAATATTTCTTAATTTCATACTAATTAATAGAACAAAAAAAACAAATATATTTCTTACATTTTGAACAATAAAAAGATTTTTGATTTTCAATTTTTTTTTTACAAAGAGAACATTCAAAATCCAATTTTTTTCCATTTAATAATTCAAGAGGATGTTCATGTAAATTTGTTTTTTCTTTAAGCTTCTCATTACAACTTTGACAAACATCAAAATTACATGATCTACAACCAAGTGCATATTGACCTTTAAGATTAACTCTACAAATATCACAACTAAAACTATTTGCTTTATAAAACATAACATTTAATACATGATTATGATTTATTGAAAATTTTAAATTTTGATGATTTGATATTTTTTTATATTTATTTAATAATTCAATATATTTTTCCTTAAAGTTAATTTTTGGACAATCTACATCATAATGTTTTTCTATATCTAAATATGGGATTTCATAATCACATTTATTATCACATTTAAATTTTAATATTGATAAAATATTGTTTACAAATCTATTTGGTTTAAATATTAATTTTTGACATTTAAATGGACATGTTTTTGATTTTTTAATCCATTCATTTATACATTCTTTACAAAAACAATTTTGACATGTTTCACATTGAATTGGGTCATATAAAAGTTCTTCACATATTGAACATATTATGTTATCTCCTAATATTTTGAAATCATTTTGATTTATAATTTTTGTAATTGCAACATGAGATTTCATTTTTTTTTATGACTTATTTTTTAAAAATTTATTATTTATTAATTTTCTAAATTAATAATTTATCTTTAAATTATAAAAATTATTTGACATTATATTTATTTTATGTAAAAAAAATTTAATGTAAATGATTGTTATTCTTAATAAATAAAATTATTGAAAATTGAACTTTTTTGAATTATCTATATTCTAAATTTAATTGTTTTAAATTATTTGATTTATACTTTTTAACATAAAACTATTAATCTATTCAATTTTTGAAATTTTTATTATTTAAAAAACACTAAATAATATTTTAAAATTATTATATAAAATAAAATGGAAAAAAATATTTCTGTTGATGAATTATATGAAATAATAAAATTTACTCTTGAAAATTTTATTGAAGAAAATAAAAAATATAAAAAACAACTTAAAAAAAGTTTAATAAAAGTATACAAATATGTAAATTCAATTATAGAAAATAAAGAAGATGAAATCATAGAAAAAGATTTAAAAAAATCAAAATCAAAAAATAAAAATGATATAAATGATATAAATGAAGAAGAGAAAGAAACAAATGAAGAACTTCTTAAATTAAAATTAAAAGCAAAAAATCTACAATTTGTAATATGGGAGCAAAGATATATTTATTATATTACAGATCTTAAAAATGAAATTAAAGAATTAAAAAAAAAATTAAATCAAGAAAAATTAAAACATATTGAACAAGAGCATAATAATAAAAATAATTTATTCCCTGGATTAATAAGGCAAAAAGAAAAAATAAAATCAAAAAATATAAAATTAATTCCAATGTTTCCATCAAAGAAAAAGATAATTTTAAAAGAAGATAATAATGAAAAAGATGAAAAAATTGATTTAACTACAAAAACTGATTTAATATTAAAAAATGCTTCTGTTTTTGATAGAAATAAATTATTAGGAAATTATAGATTAAATACTTCTGGAAATTTTGTTTATCAAACAAAATTAAAAGAATTTAAAGATATTATGATGTCTTATCCTGATTTTGTTAAAAAACATCCAAGGGTTAAAATGAATAATGGGAATAATAATACTGTTATTTAAAATTATTTATTATAAAATAAGTTTTTTTACTTTTTTTATTTATATTATATTAAGAATCAATAAAAATAAATAGAAATTATTATAAAATAATATATTGATGAATTACATATATATTTAAATTATCATTTTTTGAAAAAATTATATTATAAGATATAATTTATTAATTTGAAAAATAATTAAATGATAAATACTTATATTTATTAATATTTTTTTTCACTTTATTTTATTTTAAAGCATAAAAATAATAATGATAAATAAATGATCAATTATATTTTAAGGTATAAAAAACAACACGAATGGAAAAGAGTTTTATTTTATATCCCCTCTTTAAAAAAGAGTATAAAAAGACAATTTGACGCTACTATTTTATATAATAAATTAGATTTTGATGATGTTGATATAATATTAACTTTATTAGAAAAAGAAACTTCAAAATTTCGTTGGAAAAGATTATTTATAAAAGTAAAAATATTTTTCCTTATTGTAATTTTAACATTTGTATTTTTGTCTTTTTTATATACTTTTTATTATAAAAAATTATTTATTGCATTAATAAATTTTATTATTGCTTTATTATTGAGTTTTCAATATTTTTTTTGTGTATTAAATTTTTTTAGAAAAAAATATGTAAGAGAACATAAAAAGCTTTATCCATTAATTTTTAATATTAATAGAAAATTATTAAATAATAAAGGACTTTATTTAATGATAAATCCTAATTTTTCATATATAAATATTTATTTAGTTCCTGCATTTATTCAAGCAACTGTTCATTTACAAAATTTTATATATGATGATGATGAAGAAAAAAAAAATTATTATCATAAAGATTTTACTTTTAATAATACTACTGATATTTTAAATGCTTATATTCAAGCTAAAAATGGATTTGGTTTAGTATAATTTAATTAGAAAAAAAAATTTATTCTTCTTTAATTTAAATTTTAAATATTTTATTTTTTATTTTCTTTTTTATTCAATTTCATATTATCATAAAATAATAATTAAATTCAATCCAAACTCCTCAAGTTTTATTTGAAATATAAATTTACATGTTTATAGAATTATTATCAAATTATGATGATAAAATTTTTTTAGAAGCTATTGATCAAAGATATAATATAGAAAAATATAATAAAGAAAAAATTGAAGATAATAAAGAATTAAATAATTTAGAAGAAAATCTTAAAAAATTAAATTTAAACTTTTGTAAGAGTTTGGATCATTTAGATAATGAAATTGATATTTCTACTGAAGAAGAATCTGATAATTTATCTTCTTCTTCTAATTATCAAAAAAAATATTTTTCAATGAATGATATTCTTAAAGTTGATAAAGTAAAAATTAATGAATTAAAACAAAATATGTTAAATATATATAAATATCAAATTGAATTTACTAATCAAGTTAAAGACTTTTTAATTAATCAAAAAATTAGAAAAATTCAAAATAAAAAATATTAAAAAAGAACTTTTTAATTTCATATAATCATTGAAATATTCATAAATAATTAATTAATCCCTTAGGATTTTATAAATATAATTCATTTTTGTATATTTAATATTTAAAAATTAAATTAAAATTTAAACAGAAATTAAATAAAAATTTTTTTTCTATTATTTATAAAGTTATATAATGAAAAAAACATAATAAAGAAAAAAAAATTCCTATTTATTAGCTCAAATAATATTAAAAAATAAATTTATATAATTTAACAAGGAATATATTTTAAATATTTTTGTTGTTCCTTAATTGATTTTGCATGAATACATTTATAATAACAATAACTATATAAAATAGCCAAAATACAAATTATAGAAGAAAAAGTCCATAAAATTGAAGAAGCTGTAACATTTTCTATTGTGTCATAATGAACTATAAACCCAGAAGTAAATGTTATAATAAAAACTAACCATATTGTAAAAAGGTATATTGTATGTTTTGATGATAAATATAATTCTTCTTCTAATTCTTTTTTTTTTTCCATTCTTCTTTTTTGTCTCTCATTCATTTTATTGTTTATTTCATTTTTATGATAATAATTATAGCATGTATTTCCATTATTATCATTATTATAGTTTTTTACAATTGTTTTCTCTTCCTTTATTTCAATAATTTGATTATTATTGTCTTTCATTAATTAATTAAATTATAAAATTAAAATGAATATTTTGATTAATTTTTTTCCTTTTATTAACAATAATATTTTATATTTAATGAATCATAAATTATATTTTTTAAAAATAACAAATATCTTTAAATAAATTTATTATTATTAAAAATTTAATTTTATTATACCTTTAAAAACAATTATAAAATATTAATTTTATAAATCATTTCTTAATTGTCTTAATCTTTGTCTTCTTTTTCTAAAGGCTCTTCTTTCTTCAATATCAGTTTTAGGAAAAATAATTCCATTTTCTTCAACGAAAAAATCTTTATAATTATAATGACCTTCATTTAAAGTTGATTGAAAAATTTTATATTTTTTATACATTTGAATTCTTCTACTTGCATCAAAAAAATCTTTTTTAGAATCAATTAAATCCAAAAATTTATGATGATGATTAAAATAATTTTTATTACTTAATCTTTTATCAATTAACATTCCATTTTCTCTTAATTTATTAATAATAATATCTCTATCTTTAAAATAATTATTAATATTTTTATTTGGTTCAGTTTGAAATAAAATATCATCATCTTTATCTTTATCAGTATTAGTTGCAATAGAAATTAAATTTGTATTATTTGATAATTCATAATCAATACTTTTATTATTTTCATTTCTTAACCATCTATTTTTTTTAACTGGTAAAATTGGAGGAATATCATCAAATGTATTAGAATTATTTTTATTGATTTTATTCTTTTTTTTCTTTTCTACTTTTTTATAATTATCATTATTATTTGATATCATACCATTATTTAATATATCTAAATTACCAAATGTTTCTTTAAAAGAACTTAATGTATAATATGGAATTTTATCATAAGTATATTTATCATTATCCATTTTATAAATTGGGATTTTTTTTTTTTTATTTTTAGTAGATGATATTCTTTCTATATTATATTGAGTTATTTGAAAATATGAAGGTGGTTTTATTTTTTGTATTAGTTTTAATTTATCTAAACTTCTTTTTTTTTCTCCAAAACGATCTCCATTTTTTCTAATGTCTTTTTTTATTAAGTATAATGCTTGAACTCTATCATATCCTTTTAATTGAAAATTCATTTTTTTATTTTTATATTTTTTAATTACTTTTTAAAATATATTTAATAAAATATAAATTTGTTAAGTAAAATTTTATTTATATATTATAAGTAACTGATTTAATATATTTTAAAAAATTATATTTTCTCAATTTTTAATATTTAATAAAAGAACTTTAAAAATTAAAAAATTAATTACATAAAAATAATATATAATAATATTAATTCCCTTTATTTATTCAATACAAAATTATTTTTTAGCAAAAAATAAATTGTCATTTCCATAACCATAAATATCACTATTAAATTTTTTATTTTTTTTTTCTTGACTTTTCTTCCCTTCATTCCCTTTAAGTGAATAATAAGGAATATTTTGATTTGTATTTTTAACAATTTTAAATCTTTCATTATCAAAAAAGAAACGATCATTTTGTCTTGGATATTGTTTTTTAGGATACATTGGCCTAGTTTTATAAGTTTCTTCAACAAAACAAAAACCTTCTAAAGTATGTTTTTTTGTTATATTCCATATAATTTCATCTAAAATTTCAAGACAAATTTTTTTACTTTCTCCTAAAAGAAAGTACATACAATCTGGAACTTTATATTTAAAATAAATATCAGTATCAAGATATTTTTTATAACCTTTTGGAATATGAACAAAATTACTTCTTTTTAATTGTTTATTTAATGCATTACACACTTCTTTTTCATCATTTGATAATAATTTATCTGGATGATAATATTTTAAATTCTCAGGAAATTCTTTTGAAAATAATTTTATCATTTGTTCTGGATAATCACTTATTGTAAAGTTTTTATAAACAAAAGGAGGTTTACAAAAAGTATAATAAGATATTTGAATAAAATCTTCTATAAATTCATCATATGAAACACCACTTTTTAAACTTTTTTTTTTAAATACTCTTGAATTCATTATACTTAAAATAATTGATAAATCTTCTTTTGATAATGAAAAATTACCAAATATATTATGATCTTTAAATATTTTTATTATTTCACTTGTTGAAATTGTATCTCCTATTTCTTTTATTGAATTAAATATTTTTCCTTTTATTGGATGATATATACTTCCACAATATCTTGTAAATATGTCTTTGAAAAATCCTGAATAATCTTTTAAGAATTTTTTTAATTTTATTATATCTCTATCTTCTTCTAAATTTAAATCTAATAATGTTATGTTGTTATTTTGACTTGAAAATATTACATCATCTGTTTTTAATTTCTTTGTTTTTTTATTATAATTTGTAAATTTTTGATGATATGGTATTATTTCATTATTTATTATTTTCTTGTTTTTATCATATTTTATTAAATCTTCTTTTAAATTTTTTAAATGATTTATTTGAGATTTATTTAAATTCATCATTGGTTCACTTTTAATAGAATTATTTTCAATATTATCAATTAATAAATTTTTTTTTCTACTTCCACTATTTAAAATATTAGTTTTATGTTTTTTTAAAGTTTCACTTTTAATATTTTTACTTTTTTTATCATCTTCATTATTAACATTAACATATGGTTCTTTTAAATCAGGTAATCTATCATAAATTAAATCAATTGCAATTTTAAAATCTCTATCAAATTCTAATTCATCAGTATTAATATTATAATAATAAACAACATCATTTGGATTTCCGAAATGAGATAACATTTTAGATAAACCAATATTCATAAAATTATAAATTTTATAATGTCTCAACGCTGCAGTTATTATTAAATTTTTAATTGCATTATTAATAAAAGTATTATTAATATTTAATATATCTTGAATCATTCTAACAATTGCCATTTTTAAAAGTGCCTTTAAATTAATACTATTTTTCCTTTCTTCTTGATTTAATATTATATCTTCTTCAAAAATTAATTTTTTTTTTTCATCTTCAGGATTTAAATTTAAAACTAAAGCATTTAAATATATTTTATCACTTAAAGGACGATCTAATCTACAAAAAGTTTGAATACACATTTTAACATATTTAAAACAAAATTGAACACCTAATTCATGCATTAAATATCTAGATAAAATCATTGTAAATAAAGAATTAATAACTTTATAAAAATAAACACCTCTATAAATATTAGTTTTAAAAACTTCTTGTTCATTAGTTTCTTCATTTCCAATATCAAAATATATTTTTCCTAAAACATCCATTGTCAAAACTGCTTCTTTAACATTATATCTTGGATGTCTTGCAACAGTTGTTAAAAAAAATAAATCATTAATATTAAAATAATATGAAGTTCCTAAATTTAATTGTATTTGTTTATCATATGGTTCAACTAAAATTCCAACTGGAATTGATAATATAAATTTAAAAACATAATTAAAATTTGATATTATAAAATCTCTTATTAATATATCATTATGATTTTCAACAAAAGCAAAAATTAAACATTTATAAACAACTGGAACAAAAGTATTTCTTTCACTTGCAAAATATAATAAAACTCTAAATAATTGACTTAAAGATGAATATTTAACTAAATGATTATCATCTTTATATAAAGTTTTAAAAATAGATAAAATTTGATAATTTTCTTCATCAGAATCAAAATAAATAGAAAAATTAACCCAAATTTCTCCTAAAAATAAAGCACTTTTAATTCTTTCATTAACATTAGGACTTCTTGAAACTTCAACAATATATTCAATAAAAAACTGTTTTAAATTATTTTTAATGAATTCTTCAGTAAAATTACTTAATCTAGAAAATTTTTCAATAATATCAGAAACAAAAGTAAAATAAGCCCCATCATTTTGTAAAAAATTTTTTAAATGAATAGTAAATAATTCATAAATATGAAATCTAGCAAAATTATTAATTAAAGTAACAACAATTTCAATTGCTTGATCATGTTTTTTTAAGCATAAAATACAAGATTCTAAACCACCATTTGGTGAAATAAACCAATCCCAAGCAGCAGAAATTAAATTACTTTCAATTAATTCTAAAGCTAATTTACTTAATAATCTACCTGAAATATATACAACATCAATATTTTTACTTAATAATCCAGGTTTAAATGAACTTAAACTTAATTCAATATTTTTACTTATTTGATTAGGAAAAGCAATTGAATTTATTTGAATTAATTGCATAAAATAATCAACATTTGATAATATTTCAGTATAGAAACTTTTTACTGGTTCAAAATTTTTATTTGATAAACCTTTTGTTAAAATATGAGTTAAATACTTTTTATTATCTGATAATAAAGCTGCACTTTGTTTTGGTGTTAAATTCATTGTTTTACATATTGCACATATTATAAATTCTAAAACACTTCTTGTTTGATTTAATGGTTTAATATTATTATTATTTAAAGATAATTCATCTAAATCAACAATATCTTCATTAAATCTTATTTTTGGAAGTGATTTTGTTTTGTCATTATCAAAAACTGGCATATCTAATTCTTTTTGATTATTTTCTTTTAAAAATTTAGTTTCATTTTCTTTTTCAATTCTATTTTGTAATTCAATAAAAAATGAATATAATTTTTGAAATAAATCATTAAAAGTTGTATTATCACCTGCAACTAATAAAGTTTTAAAATCATTATCAAATATTATACCATAATAATTTTTAATACTTTCTAAAATTAATTCCCAATTATGTAATTTTACTTGTGGAGTTTCATCATTAATTACTTGTAATAATGATTCATCATTTTTATATATATTACCATAAATTTCATTCATCATTAAATTTAATTTACTAAATAAATTTGGAAAAAAAAATCCAGTTAATATTGTTTTTATTACTTGAGGACTTAATTGAACTGTTCCATTTTCATTAAAGGAAAAATTTGCTACTGATGCTGGTAAATTTGGATATTGTGGATAATTTATTTTGTTTTCTTCTTCTTTTGATTTGTCATATGTTGAATCATCTAATATATCTATTGATACTAACCAAGCATATATGTCTGGAGGAATTTCTAACATTTTTTTTTTATTTTTTAATTGTTTTTTTTTGGTTGGTTTTTTAATTTTTTTATTTTTTTGTTATATATGGTTATTTTTTTTAATTATTTAATTTTGGGAATATTTATTTTATTAATAGTAGTTTTTTTTTTTAAAATTTAATTAATTAATTATTTATAATAATGAATTAATCTTTTTTATTATATAGTAAATTCACCATATAATTTTAAATGATCTGAAGGAAAATCTTTTGAAGGTAAATAAATTTCTCTATCAATTTCTAATTCACTAGGTAATTTTAATATTTTATTAATATATATTTTTTTTGAAAAAAATATATAATCAATATTTCTTTTATAAAAATGAGTTCTACTTGTACAAATAGGATGAAAATAATAATCTCCAATATTATATTTTTCCTTTTTATTATAATATTGATATGCACTTTTCATTTGAAATTTATTATAAATATCCTCACTTAATCTCATTAATTCAAAACTTACATTATCATCATTAATATCATAATTTTCATAATCTTTTTTTTCTTTTAAAAACTTTTTAAAATAAAAAAGTTTAATTGTATTTGAATTAGGTTCTGCATTAAAATCTCCAGCAATAAAAATTTTAGATTTATTATTATTATTTTCATTAATATGTTGAAATAATAATTTTAACATAGTTAATCTATCAAATTCATATTTCCAAGGAAAATGAATATTATATATTGATATTATTTTCTTACTTTTTATACATTCTAATTGAAGAAACATCATTCCTCTATTTCCAGAATTTTTTCCCATAAAAAGTAATGAAAAATTTTTAAATGATTTTAAATTGAATTTTTCATTTTTAAAACCTATTATATTTAAAAAGGAAGAACCACAATTTATTCCATAATAAATTGAATAATTTTTAAAATTATTATTTTCTTTATTATGGAAATATTGTTTTAAAATATTTAAATCTGCTTCTTGAAGACAAAATATATCTGGAGATAAATTAAGTATTTCTTTTATTATTTTATTCATTCTATTTTCTAATGATAATTCTGGTCTGTTTTTCTTTTTCATAAATATTTGGTTTAATATATTATATGTTAATATTGATATTTTAGTTTTTTTATTTTTTTGTTTTTTTGATTTAGTATAATGAATATATTGCTTTTTTTCTTTAATTGTATTTATATTATAAAATTTTTTACGCTTTTTACTTAAAAAAGAACTTTTTGATTCTGCGAATTCATTATAAATATTATTTATTTCATCTTGGGGAATATTAAATAAAAAATCATTTTCTAAATTATTATTTAAAATACTTTCTTTATTTTCTATAATTTTTTCTTGTTCATTTTTGAATTCTATTTTTACTTTTTCTTGTTTTAAATTTTTAAATGAATTTAAATTTGTAATTATATTTGTAATATCAATTAATTTTCTTTTTTCATTTATGATTGGTTTGAAAAAAGAAGTGATTAATTTATTATTCTTATTATTGATATAATATTTTTGACCAATATTTTCTTTATTCATTGTTATTTTAATTATTTTGAAAAATTCATTTTATTTATACTTTCTTTTAATTCAATTTTAACGTCTTGAATATATTTTTATTTTTGAATAAATGAAAGTAGATTTCCATTTATTTTAAAGTTATTCTTTATATAAAAAAATTAATTTTTTAAAAATTAAATAAAACCTTAGTTGATATTTAATTTTAACACAAACAAATTATAAGAAATAAAATATCGTTAAATACTATTACTATATATTTAATTAAAAATAAATAAATTTCATAATCATATATATAATAAAAAACAATAAAAACAAAAATTAAAAATTAAATAAATACATAATATATTTTCTATTCTCATAAAAAAAAAAAAAATTAAAATAAATGATTAAAACAATTAAAAAATATGATTTATGGTTATAAAGGTGGAAATATTGGTTTTTCAAGTTCAAAAACAAATGATTATAAAAAAAAATTATTTACTCCAATTCAATTATCATTACCAAATGTATCAGATATAGATAATCATCATGAAAATAATTTAAATTCTCCAAGGGTAAACGAAAAAAAAAATCAAACACAAAAAGATATTAATTTAGCTTTTATTCAAAGAACTTCAAATAAAAATTTTACCCATATTCCTCAAGTTCAATTTAAAATACCTTTAAAAAAGAAATATTCATCTACTAATACTTCTTTAGAAAAAAATAATAATCAAATAAATGACGAGAATTCTAATAATGGAAATGATGAAAATAAAAACGAAAACAATAAAGTATTATCAGATGATAATTTGGTTTTTATAAAAAGAAGTAACTCTAAAGATTTTAATGAAGTACATAAAAGTTTACTATTATTTGAAGAAAATTTTGATATTTTAGTTAATTCAATAAAATTAAATAAAGATAAAATGATATCAACAAATAAAAAAGAAAAAGAAAAAAAAAACCATAATAAAAAAACACAAATTAATAAAATTAATCTTTCACCAATTAAAGCATTTCCTTTACAAAAAGAAAAAATGTCACATAAAACAAAATCAAAAAAATCATCATCAACATTAAATAATCCAGTATTATTATTAAACCCAAATTTTACTTCATTAGAAGACGAAGCAAAAAGTATGACAAATACAATAGAAATAGCAAACTTTTATGAATATACAAAAAATTGTATGAGAATAATAGTTGAATTAAGAGAAAATAAAAATAAAGCATCATTCCCAAATAAAGTAAAAATCCTTAATCCAAATAACAAAAAAAAATTAGCAGTTTTTGATTTAGATGAAACATTAATACATGGAGTAGTAAATATCACAAATTATAAAAAAGAAGAAAATATAATTTCAATAACTTTACCTTCTAAAAAAATAGCAAAAATAGGAGTAAATATTCGTCCTCATTGGAAAGAATCAATAGAAAGAGTAAGTAAATTATATACAATTGCAATTTATACTGCATCACATAAAAGTTATGCAGATGCAGTTTTAGATTTTTTAGATCCTGAAAATAAATATTTCTATAATAGATTATATAGAAGTAATTGTATTGATTGTAAAATAGATGGTAAAGATTTATATATTAAAGATATGAATATTTTTGAAGATTTTAATTTAAAAGATATTTTAATTGTTGATAATTCTGTTATGTCTTTTGCTTATGATTTAGATAATGGAATACCTATTTTACCTTATTATGATGCTGAAAAAGATTATGAATTATTATTTGTTGCTTATTATTTTGAATCTTTATATAATTGTGATGATTTAAGAGTTATTAATAAACATTATATGAAATTAGATTATTATTTAAAACAAGCTCTTGAAGAAATTAAAAAAGAAAATGAAGAAGAAGAAGATTCTAATTATATTGAAAATGATGTTAAAAAAAAAGAAATTAATAATAATAATAATATTATCAAGAAAAATAAAGAAAAAGATAAAGATAAAGGAATTTCTGCACAAAATTTAATTTTGTTAAAGAAACAAAAAGAGAAAAAAAAAGGAAAAAAAAGAGAATCTAAGTTTATTGAAGAATTTCAAATTGATTTAAAACAATTAAGAATTAAATTTAGTATAGATAATGAAGTAATTAAAAAATAAATGTACATTTATTAATTTTTAATTTTAATTTATCTATATTTTAATTATTAAAAATTATTCATTTTTGTGAGTTAAAAATATTTTATATATTTATTATTAGAGATTATTAAATTTCTTTATTATATAAAATATAATTATTATTTAATTAATTTATTATATGAAAATTTATGCTATATAATTTTTGTTTATAT
>JAEEGK010022065.1_pt1 | contig 13409 bp, 11 predicted proteins | sample 8958771 | NCBI WGS metagenome assembly JAEEGK01 (sample SAMN16246547, study PRJNA631951) | gut metagenome | biome: gut microbiome; feature: rumen; material: SC-attached | host: Bos | place: Iran: Karaj | collected 2018-10 | reverse complement strand
AGCCGGTAATCGACGACCGTCTCTCCGGCTTCCGGCCAAGGGATGGCTTCGTCGCCCCGGTGGAGGTCGATGAAGCCCTCCGGCTCCTCCTCGAATACCACGGCATTGACGCCGAGGGTCCTGCCGCCCGCCGTCAGGTCCATGGTGCTCGTATGCAGGAAAACGGCTTCCGCCACCTCCCCCGCGTGAAGGGCGCGGAAATCCGCCTGCTCCGAAGGGCTCAGCGCCTTTGTGAAGGAGACGGCGCAGTCATAGATCTCGATCTCGTCATACTGATAGTCCAGGATATGCTGGATGGAATCCCGGATGCCGAAGCCGGTCAGCAGCAGCGCCGTACAGCCGCCCACGCCCAGGATCATCATGACCATGCGTTTTTTATAGCGAAGGATGTTGCGAATGGAGACCTTGTGAAGGAATTTGACCCGTTTCCAGAGGAATTTCACCCGTTCCAGGAGGATGCGCCTGCCCGCGGGCGGCGCTTTGGGCCGGATGAGCTCCGCAGCCGACTCCCTCAGATCCCGGCGGCACACCAGATAGGTGGCCCCCATGGAGCAAAGCAGGAACAGCGCCGTGCAGCCGGCGAACAGCCCCCAGTCCAGCACGAAGGCCACGGGCCGCTCAATGGAATACATGATCCGGTAGACGCGCCACAGGGCCATGGGCAGGAAGCGCGATCCCAGCAGGAAGCCCGTGATGCAGCCCAGCGCCGACGCGCTGCCCGCATAGAAAAGATACTGGCCGATAATGGAGGCGGTGCCGTAGCCCAGGGCCTTCAGCACGCCGTTCTGGGTGCGCTGTTCATCCACCATGCGGGTCATGGTGGTCACGCACACCAGCGCCGCCACCAGGAAGAAGAACAGGGGAAACACCCGGGAAACGCCCCGGACGATGCCCATATCCTTGTCCAGCGTGGCGCAGCCGATGTTGGAATTTCGGTCCAGCACATAGGTGACGGGCTGCTCCAGCTTTTCCAGCTTCTTCCTGGCTTCGTCGATCTCCTTCTGTCCGTCCGCCAGCTCCTGTTCCGCCCCGGCAAAGCCCCGCTCCGCCTCAGCCCTAGCTTCCTCATACTCTCTCAGTCCGCCGGCGTAGTCCGCCTCTCCCTCGGAGAGCTTCCGCTCTGAATCCGCCAGCGTCCGCTCCGCTTCCGCGAAGGCGTCATCCGCGGCCCTGCGGCTTTCGGCATACGCCGCTTCCCCTGCGCCTAGCTGCCCTTCGGATTCCCTTATTTCCGCCTCCGCTGCCAGAACGGCGTCCGCCGCAGCGGTCCTCGCCTCCTCCAGCCGCGCCGTGCCAGCGTCGTAATCCCCGCGGGCCTCGTCCAGCCGGGCAGTCAGCGCGGCGAGGCTCTCCTCGCTCAGTGCTTCGCCAAGCTGCTCCTCGGCCTGGGTCCAGAGGGCGCAGAAGGACTCCGCCGTCATGCCGTAATCCGCCAGCGCAAAGTCCACGGCGCTTTTCAGCAGCGCATTGGCCCCGGAAGCCAGGTCGGCGACCAGCTCGCCCGGAGAAGCGTACTGCATGCCGAGACCGGCTGCGCTGACGCCCTGCGCCAGGGTGCTGCCTCCGGAAAAAAGGGACCGGCACTGTTCCAGCTGCTCCTCGCCCCGGGACAGCTGCAGAGCCGCGCTATCCAGCCCCGCTTGAGCGCCGGTGAAGCCCCGCACCGCCTCCGCCCGCCGCGCGGCCAGCTCCGCCTTTCCCTTTTCCAGCGCCGTCCAGCCCTCGTCCAGCTCCCGCCGGGCATCGGAAAGGCGCTTTTCCGACTCCGCCTTCTGCGCGCTCAGCTCCGCCTTTCCGTCGGAAAGCTGCGACCAGCCTTCGTCCAATTCCGCCCGGCCGGCGTTCAGCTCCTCCAGCGCGGCGGCAAGCTCCTTCTCCGCCTCCGCCCGCTCCCTGCGGTAGGTTTCCCGCCCCTCGTCCAGCTCCGCCTGGGCGTCGGCGATCTTTGCAAGAGCATCCGACCTCAGGCTTTCGCAGCGAAGAGCGGCCCGCTCCTCCAGCAGCGCGGCCACGGCGTCCTCCATCCCGTCCACGGCGGAATCATACGCCTCGGAATAGATGGCGCCCCCTCCCGGCAGAGAAAGGAAGATCTCCGTATAGAGGTCCCCTGCAAAGCCCTCCGGGGGCATGCAGACGAAGCCCGCCAGCTTGCCCTGGCCGAGGGCGGTAGCGCCGCGCTCGAAATTCACATAATAGGGGGCATTGACCAGCCCCACCACCGTGTAGGCATCATAGGCAAAGGCTTCCAGGGTTTCCTCCGTGTTTGCTTCGGAGAGCGTCAGGAGCCTTCCGATGCTCTCCGTTCCGAAGTACGTCGCATCCAGCACGCATTCGTTTCCCGCCCGGGGCAGCCGCCCTGCCGCCAGGTCGACCCGGTTCAGGCTCTCCGTCAGCAGGTGGGCGCGAAAGACGGCGTCCCCCTCGCTGCCCCTGCACAGGAAATCGGTGCTCACCGAGCCCACGGCTGTCTCCACTCCCTCCAGCGCGGCGAAGGAAGCCACGTCCTCCCCGGTGAGGCCCAGGGTGCTGATGAGGCGGAAATCATAGAGCTTCTTTTCCCGCAGATAGCCGTCCGCGGTCCGCAGCATGGCGTCTGTGGAGACGCGCAGCCCGGAAAAGAAGCCCACGCCCAGGGCGATGATCGCAAAGATCGCCAGATACCGCCCCAGCGTGCTTTTGATCAGACGAAGGACGGATTTGGCCAGTACGGACGATTTCTTCATGCTTACCACTCGATCTCGTCCACGCTCACGGCGTGCGCATTGACATACTGCTCCGCCACGGTGCCGCTCCTTACCCGGATGACCCGGTCCGCCATGGCGGTCAGCGCGCTGTTGTGGGTGATGATGATCACGGTCATGCCCGTGCGGCGGGCGGTGTCCTGAAGCAGCTTCAGGACCTGCTTCCCGGTCATGTAGTCCAGAGCCCCGGTGGGCTCGTCACACAGCAGGAGCTTGGGATTTTTTGCCAGCGCCCTGGCAATGGCCACCCGCTGCTGCTCGCCGCCGGAGAGCTGGGAGGGGAAATTCAGCGCCCGATCCCGCAGCCCCACCTGCTCCATCACGGCCATGGGGTCCAGCGGCTCCCGGCAGATCTGGGTCGCGAGCTCCACGTTTTCGATGGCCGTGAGGTTCTGGATCAAATTGTAAAACTGGAACACGAAGCCCACGTCATAGCGCCGGTAGGAGGCCAGCTCCCGTTTGGAAAAGGCGGAAACCTCCGCGCCCTCCAGCAGCACCTGCCCGGAGGTGAGCCGGTCCATCCCCCCAAGGATATTGAGCAGCGTGGTTTTTCCCGCGCCGGAGGGTCCCACGATCACGCAGATTTCCCCCTTTTCGATGGTGAAGTCCACATCGTGCAGCGCTTCGATGCGGACCTCCCCCATCTGATAGACCTTCCGCACATTACGGAATTCCACGAAATGCCCCGCTGCTTTCTTATCCATTACATGCTTTCCTTTCCAATTCATACGATCCTTCGTTCGAAGGCGGACAGGGCCTGCGGGAATGATTCTCCTCAGGCGGGGCCGCCGGGGACATCCGGCGGAAATCAGGCTGCAAGGACCGTCGTGTTTTCACGGAAGATTCGTATCCGATGCCCGCGGCGCCGGTCCTCCGGGATGCCGAAAACCCCTGATCTCGTCCGAAAGAAAGAGATCAGGGGCTGTTCCTGCCAAAAGCGCTTAAACCGGCGCTGCGGCGGGCTGCGGCTGCTCCGGGATCCTCTCGGGGACGCGTTCAGGCTGCTCCGGTCTGCGCAGACGCGCCTGAGCGGAGGCCTGTTCATACACCTCCTGGAGCGTCGCGCTTTTGTCCCTGCTCTCCGTGAGCGACCGGTTCAGCCTTCGCCGGAACGCCGGGTCCTCGCTGTAGCGCCTTGCCAGCCGCTGGAAGGACGGGTCCGACTGAAGCTGCTCTGCGCGGGCGCGGAACGCGCCGTTGGTCAGGTTTTCTCCGACGTCGCCGCGGGTGACCAGTTCTCTCGCCGCTAGGACATTCGCCAGATTTTCGGAAGCCACATGAGCGTTCACCGGACCGGAGGTCAACTCGCGGACAGAGCGGTTGACCTGCCACTGGGCGGCCCTTGCGGAATGCTCCCTAGCCGCGGCCAGAAGGTCCGTTCCCAGCTTCGCCGCATCGCCGCCGGCTGCCAGGTGCAGGAATTGCTCCCGCGCGGTCTGATCCTTCATGGTGCGGGAGAAGGCGGAGCCCGAAACGCAGAGCCGCAGAAATCCGATATTCGCCCAATTTTATTGCAGTATATTATTATAGCACGCAACATACGGGGATTCAAGAATTTTCGCGTGGGGACGGGGGCATGGGGTGTGGGAACAGGCGGCATGAGGCGAGCCCCTTTCGGAGGGAACGTACATTTTTCCAGTTTCCCGATCATACTACCGCACCGGGCGAGCGCAAACGTTACAAAAACCGGCTGTCCTGCAGGTTTTTCGAAAGATTTTACTCCCGTGGGTTTCCCGTTTGCGCAGGGGGGCGGACTCTCCGGTCAGCCCGCCGGGCGGAAGCAGCCAGCCAAAACGGCATACCCGGCTGTGTCTGCCTCAGTGAGCCGCGCTCCGCCGGGCCGGGCGGGCCGTCTGCCCGGGATGATGCGGGGGGGCGCAGAAGACGCCGCGATCGAAGGGGGCTTTCCTCTCTGCGGCGCGGATGACCGGCCTGCGCGGGCCGAAGCCGCCGCCCCTCCCGGGGATGGAGCCGCCCGGAATCACCGGCGGGGATCAGCCCATCCCGCATCGCAGGGAAAGCCTGCCGCAGACGAAAGCACCGGCCAAGTCCTTTTCGGGATTCGACCGGTGCTTTTGTTTTCGGCGCGATTCTGCTGCGCGCCTGCAGCGGGTCGGTGTTTCCTTCGCAGCGGGATCCCCTCAAGCCTGCAGCCCCCCGCTCCGAAGAGCGGGGGGCGAAGGAAAGGACCGATCAGCCGTTGGCGGGCGCGGCGGTCGCCGTGATGACGCTGTTCGGGTCGATGACCTGCTGTGTTCCGGCGTTGTTGTTGACCCAGTTGATCATGTTGGGCATGAGGAGCTTCAGGGCCAGAAGCAGAACGAAGATCAGTACGAACCGATGATGGCATTTTTCAGCGCCTGCTTCGCCTTTTCACGGTCCTGCTGCTCCTCCGCCTTGGCGAATTTGACGCCCAGCACCACGCAGAAGATGGCGCCGGCTGCGCCGACGATGCCCAGCAGAGGCCCCAGAAGCGCGTTGATCAGACCAATGATCGGGGAATGCAACATCATTAAACATTTCTTTTCCTCCATTCACGGATCGTCATTGGGAAGTCGATGTACCTCACGAAAGGAGGAGGATTTTCCCTTCCTTCGCGGTCACGGCCTCACCTTACCACACGAAGCGAACATATTCGTTACAAAATCGGCCCCAGATCAGGGATTTTCGTTTTTATTTTTCTCCCCCAGCGCGGTCTTCCGGAAGCGGCGCGCGGAGAAAGGCGAGGGCAAGGCAAAGGAGACCGGAACCGGAGAGGACCGACAAAAGCAGAAGCACGAGCGGTTTCGACTGCATTCTTTTCGGCATCGCGTTCACCTCCCGGATCGGATCTGCCGGAGCCGGCAGCCCGGCACGGCATCCCCGCCGGGGAACGCGGGAAGCCGTATCTCGGGACTTTTCCCCAAATTTTGGGAGATATCCGATTGACTTTGCGTTCAGTTTTCCCTATAATAAGTACGTTTTTCCAGCTTTTTCCGGGACCTTGAGAACCTTTTTCCGGCGACTGCCGCCGCTTTGATGTCGGGCCGAGAGCTGACGCGGTGTTGCCTTTACGGTCAGTCGCGGCACAAGAACACGATTCGGGATGGGTGGTCCCCCTCAATGGCGCCGTCAGCAAGGAGGACCCGGAGATCCTCATCCTGTATTGCGTCGAACAGCTGTCCTTTGCCGAAATCCGCGTCAGGCGCGGTCTGCAGGATGCGGCGGCCTGCCGCAGGGGCGCGCGGATGGCAAAGAAGGAAGCCCGCAAAGCTCCGGAGGGCGAAAAAGGGCGAAAGACGGATTTTTTTCTGCGGAGTGTAACAAAACGGCCGACTCAGGGTACTTTATATACAGAGGGGCGTGAAAAAAGGTGACGAACGATCAGGCCGCCGAAAGCGGGCCGGGATATGAGGACTATTCCGCGGAGGAGCTGCGGAAAGCCTGTCAGACGATTTTTCCCCATACCGTGGAATACTCCGAGGCGGATCTTGCGGAAACGGACGTGGTCCTTGCTCTTCTCCAAAAGAAGGATCCCGCTCCGCGCAAACATGCCGCGGCGGGATCCCGGAAGCTGTTTCAGGAGACTTACAGCGAAGAGCTTTCTCGCCGCGGTGTCCGCGATACGAAGGAACCGATCCGGAAGGAACTGCCGGAAGACCCGGAGCGGAGCCCTTCGCCGGCCGGGATCGAGCCCGGATCCGCAATCGGAACGCCGCGCCGGACGGGGCCAAAAGCTGCTGCGCCGCCGTTTCCTTCCATGCCGCCGGCGCCATGGGCGGCGGCGCCTTCACTTATTACACCAGATGCTCTCAGAAAAGGAGACTGCACATATGCCCGCTAATCTGAAACGCCGTCATCCGGATGAACCCCGCAGGATCAATATCAAGCAGGAATGGGAGATCGGCTACTGGAGCGAAAAGCTGAGATGTACCCGCAAGCAGCTGACGGACGCGGTCGAGGAGGTCGGCCCCATGGTCAGCGACGTGAGGAAGTACCTGAACAAGGCAAAACAGCCCTGAGCCGATCCTTCGGCGAAATCGGACGGGGATCTGCTGGAAGGCCTTTCGTCATACGAATCTCCCACTGAAACCAGACAGGGAACTGCGAGAATGATTTGTGCCGGCCGGGGCGAAGGACGGCGCAGATCAGACCGCAGGGGCTGTCATACTTCAATGGGAGATTCGTCTCATTTCGCGGGATCGCTCACCCGGCCAGAAAACAGGCGCAGAGATGGTCCTTCCCCACCTCCCGCAGCACCGGGACCTCTGCGCGGCACCGGTCGGTACACCGGGGGCAGCGCAGGGCGAAGGGGCAGCCCTGCTGTACCTGCAAAGGGCTGGGGGGTTCGCCCTCCAGGAGCCTGATCTCTTCGTTCTGGTCGCAGTAGACGTCGAAGACCGAATTCAGCAGGGCGTGGGTATAGGGGTGCAGATACTCCTGCTCCAGACGCTCGCTCTGCAGCAGCTCCACCACCCGGCCCAGGTACATGATGGCGATGCGCTGGGTGACGCAGCGGACGAAGGCCAGGTCGTGGCCGATGAAGATGCAGCCGATGTTCTGTTCCTCCGTCAGGCGTACCAGAAGCCGGGCGATCTGGTTTTGGATGGACACATCCAGGGCTCCCGTGGCCTCGTCGCAGAGCAGGAGATCCGGGTGGATGGCGATGGCCCGGGCGATGGCCACCCGCTGCAGCTGGCCGCCGGACAGCTCGTGGGGATAGCGGCTGACGAAGTCCCGCGGGAGGCCCACCTGCTCCAGCAGGGCCTCCGCCTCCGCCATGGCCTCCGCCTTGGGGATGCGGTCATAGTTCCGCCGGGGCTCGCAGAGATAGGTCCCGATGCGCATGCGGGGAGAAAAGGAGCTGAGCGGATCCTGAAACACCATCTGGATCCGCCGGCGGAAAGAGCGCTTCTCCCGGCCCCGGAGGGCGGTATAGTCGACCCCGTCCAGCCGGATGCTGCCGGAGGATACGGGCAGGGAGCCCACGATCATCCGGGCCATGGTGCTCTTGCCGCAGCCGCTCTCCCCCACGATGCCCAACAGCTCGCCCCTGGAGAGGGTCAGGCTCACGTCGCTGACGGCATGCAGCTCCCTCTTCTTCACGGGAAAGTGCTTACTGACGTGGGACACCTCCAGCAGGATATCGTTATTTGGCATATCGCTTTCCTCCCAGCTTGGGCACGGCATCCAGCAGGTCCCTTGTATACTGCTCCCTGGGGCTGAAAATGATCTCGTCCCGGGGCCCGAATTCCACCATTTTGCTGCGGCACATGACGCCGATCCGATCCGACAGGTAGGACGCGACCCCCATGTTGTGGGTGACCAGTATGATCGTTACGCCGTACTGGTCCCGCAGCTGCCGCATCTCACGGACCACCTGGGCCTGGATGGTCACATCCAGCGCGGAGGTGGGCTCGTCCGCCAGCAGCAGCTTGGGCTGCGCCGTCATCCCCATGGCGATGCCCACCCGCTGCTTCATGCCGCCGGAGAGCTCGAAGGGATAGGCGTCCATGATCCTGTCCGTATCCGTAAGGTGCATGCGCTTCAGCATGGTCACCGCTTTTTCCCGGTATTCCTGACCCGTCAGCTTCTCATGAACGGCGATGGACTCCCGGTACTGGGCGCCGACCTTCCGGATCGGATCCATGGAGGAACCCACATCCTGGAAGATCATGGCGATGTCCTTGCCCCGGATCTCCTCCATCTGCTTTTCGGAAGCCTTGACCAGGTCCTTTCCGTCGAAGAGGATGCTTCCCTCCGTGATCCTCCCCCCGGGGGGCAGCAGGCCCAGGATCGCCCGGATCAAGGTGGTCTTTCCGCTGCCGCTCTCCCCCACGATGCTGACGATCTCCCCCTGCTCAATGGACAGGGAAACGTCGCTGACGGCAGGCGCGCCGTTCTGATAGCGAATGGTACAATGCTCGATCTGCAGAATGCTCATATCCGCTCCCACCGCCTTACCAGTTGTTCTCTTTGGGATTCATCAGCTCCTGGATGCTGTCGCTGAGGAGATTGAAGATGATCACGTTGATCAGGATCACAAGGCCGGGGAACATCAGCATCCAGGGCGCCTGATACATGAAGTTTTTGCCCTCGGAGAGCATGAAGCCCCATTCCGGCGTCGGCGGAGGGGAGCCCAGGCCCAGAAGACTGAGGCCGGAGATGGTCAGCAGCTTGCCGCCGATGCTCTGGAAGATATTCACCAGCAGGGAGGGCAGGACATTGGGGATGATATACACCATGAGGATCCGCCCGTCCGATGCGCCGCCCAGCCTCGCCTGTTCCACAAAGACATTGTTCTTGATGGAGAGCACCAGGGAGCGGCTGATGCGGGCAAAGCCCGTCCAGCTCGTGAGGGACATGGCCAGGATCAGATTGGGGATGCCGGTGCCGATAAAGCTGACCAGGGCGATGGTGAAGATGGAGCCGGGAAAGGCCATCAGCATATCGCAGAAGCGCATGAGGACGGAATCGAAGACGCCGCCGATGAAGCCCGCCGCCGTGCCGATGAAGATGCCGACGGCGGCCACGATGCCGGTGACGACGAAGGCGATCAGCAGGGAAGTCTTGCCGCCGTAGAGGATGCGGGAATAGATATCCCGGCCCAGCTGGTCCGTTCCGAACCAGTAGGTGGAGCTGGGTCCCTCCAGCATATGGGCATAATCCGTCTGCAGCGGGTCATAGCGGGCGAAGGAGCTGGCATAGAGGGCGAAAACGACGAAGAGGACCGCAAAGAAGATGGAGACGGCAAAGCGCGTCCAGGCGGCCTTCCGGGAGCGGCTCATGGGTTTTTTCTTTTTCATTTCTTCTCCATGCCCCTCCTGATCCGCGGATCGATGAACTGATAGGAGATATCCACCAGGAGATTCACGATCACATAGATGAAGCCCATCCAGAGGACATAGCCCTGGATCAGCGAATAATCCCGGGCAGAGATGGCGCCCATGGCGGCACTGCCGATGCCGTTCCAGCCGAAGACCGTCTCCACGATCATGGTGCCGCCCAGAAGGCCGCCGAAGGACATGCCCAGCATGGTGATGACCGCCAGCAGGGAATTGGGCAGCACATGGAGGAAGATGATCCGCGATTTGCCGATCCCTCTGGATTTCAGGCCGGATATGTATTCCTCGCTCAGCTGCTCCACCATGACGGCCCGGATGCGCCGGATATAATAGGCGCTGTTGGTGATGCCCAGGGTCAGGGTGGGCATGATGAGGCTCTTCCAGGAGGAGAAGCCCGCCACCGGCAGCAGCTTGAGCCGCACGCCGAGGTAGAAGATCAGCATCATGCCGAACCAGAAGGTGGGGATGGATACGCCGATGAAGGAGAGAAAGCGGATGATGTAATCCGCCGCCTTATTCTTGTAGACAGCGGAAAGGATCCCCAGAGGAAAAGAAATGACGATCATCATCAGGAAAGCGGAGCAGGCCAGCTTGACCGTGTTGGGCAGTTTTCTTGCCAGCACGACCCGCACGGGCTCCATGTATTTTACCGACATGCCGAAATCCCCGCGGAAGATCCCCCGGAGCCAGTTGATGTACTGCATCCAGAAGGGCTGATCGAGGCCGTATTCCTTCTGCAGGGTTGCGATCGTTTCCGGGTCATGGGACAGGCCGAGGCTGTCGATGAGCACTTCAATGGGGTCTGAGGGGAGCAGATAGGTCAGACCGTACGTCAATATGGAAAGACCGATGAGGATAATGACCAGAGAGATCAGCCGGTCTCTTATCTGTTTCGCCATAGCGTCATTCCCTTTCCTCCGAAAATCCATCCGAAAGCCGGAGCCGCCGCCCGCACAGCCGGGCGGCAGCCCCGGCAAGCCGTGTTCGGAAGCTTACTTCATGGTCCAGCTGTTATCCAGCACATAGTAGTCGATGGGATAAATGGTGATGTCCTCCAGGACATTGGCATTGATGACGTCATAATTGGCGGTGGCGGCATAGAAGAGAGCCGGGCAGTCGTCGCAGATGATCTGGGCGGCTTCCGCATACAGGCCGGCCCGCTCCGCCGGGTCAAAGGCCGCGTTGAGGCGGCTCATGACATCCTCAAAGGCTTCGGAGTAATAGCTCACATAGTTGTCCGGACCGGCGGCCGTCCAGCGGTTGGTCATATAGGACTGGCCGTCGCCGTTGTTCATGGTCTGCCAGCCGGCGGAGACGATGTCATATTCGCCGCTCTTCCGCTTGTCGGAGATGTTTTCCAGCGTCTCCAGCTCCACGTGGATCTTCGCGGTCTTCCACATGTCGATCATGGCCTGGTAAACGGCGGTGTTGGTGCTGCTGCTCAGGGTGATGTAGAGCACGAGCTCCTCGCCGTCCTTGTCCACATAGCCGTTTCCGTCGGAATCCGTGTAACCGGCGGCCTCCAGATACCCGGCGGCCTTATCCAGATCGAGGCCGGGGGCGGACACGCCGCTCATGTCATAGCCCACGCTGTCCGGGAAGGGCTTGGCCAGCGGTTCGGCGGTGCCGTTGCCGGAAATCTGAGCCAGGACCGCCCGGTCCACGGACCAGCACAGGGCGCGGCGCAGGTTCACATCGCCGGAGGGACGGTCCGCCGCGCAGTTGATGGCAATGTCGCTCTCGCGGGTGCCCAGCGCATAGAGGATCTTATAATCGCTGCTGCCCTCGATGAGGCTGAGGGTGGAGGTGGAGGGAGAATAGGCCATGTCGATCTCGCCGGACATGAGGGCGGAGATCCGGGTGTCGCTGGCGATATTGTAGTTGGTGATGTACTTGATGGAGGGGACGCCCTTCCAATAGTATTCGTTTGCCTCCAGCTCCCAGGTCTCCTCCGCCACATGGCCGATGACCTTGTAGGGGCCGGTGCAGATGGGATAGATGTCATAGTTGGTCATATCCCGGTCGGTGTCCACGATGATGCACATGGGCTCGGTGATCATATAGGGGAAGGCGCTGTAGGGCTCGGTGGTGCGGAAAGTGACGTATTCGCCGTCCACCTCGGCAGAAGCCAGCTTCAGGTTGCCGCCCCGGGAATTGCCCTCGGCGATGCGGGTGATGGAGTCCGCCGCGTTCTGGGCCGTCAGGTCGTCGCCGTTGGAGAATTTGACGCCCTGCCGGATGTGGAACTTGAAGGTCTGGGGGTCCACGACCTCCCAGCTGTCGGCCAGGCATTCCACCAGCTCCATGTTGGCGTCCATGGTCAGCAGGGTCTCGCCGATGCCGTAACGCATGGTCCACCAGCCACCCCAGCCGTTGAGGGGATTGACGTTAGCATTCCAGTAGATAGCTACGTTGAGGTGCTTGTCTTCTGCCGGTTCTGCTTTTTTCCCGCAGGCTGCCAGAGGCAGAACCATGCAAAGAACAAGCACGAGACAAATTGCTTTGATGTTTTTTTTCATTTCTTTCTTCCTTTCTTAAAAAAGATTAAAAACATATCTATATACAGCGCCGTGCGCTCTATATCTCTTCAGGCTTGTTGGCAGCCACTATATACCTGCCGGGCAAGCCTTTCCCGGATATCTCCACGTGGATTTCCTTAAAGCCCAGTCTTATCATCTGATCGAGATCCCACTGGGGACGCCTGCGATAGCTCATGGGCTGCTCTTTTGCTATCTCTTCGATGATGGTGAAATCCACGTTTTCGGGATTGTGCCTGTAGTGACTGCCCGGAGTCAAGTCTTCTTTTTTTCTCATAGCCTCGAACTCGGCACTTCTTTTTGCCGCAGCTTCAGCATATTCCTCGTCATGTGCTGCAAGATAGTGATTGCCGTCGTCTATTAGAAAGATCCCGCCGGGCTTTAGAACTCTGTATATCTCGGAATATGCTTTTTCCGGCTGGTCGAGGTTCCACATGACGTTGCGCTGTACTACAGCGTCGAAACTTTCGTCCTCGAAATTAAGATCCTGTGCGTCCATCTGAAAGGCTTTGCACTCAAGACCTCTCTTTGCCATATTCTCTTTAATGTGCTCGACCATGCCGTCTGAATAGTCGATACTGGTGACTTTATGTCCGAGAGAGGCAAGAAGAATGGAGAAAAAACCCGCGCCTGCGCCGTCGTCAAGGATCTCCAAAGGCTCGTCCCCAAACAAGTTTTTGAACCTCTCTTTATATTCCTCTCCGAGATGGCTGTCTGCCTCTTCATTGATGGCATCGGAGAATCCGTGGCTCCGTTTGTCCCAGTAGTCCTTTACATCTTTCAAATGATCCATATCCTCTGCTCCTTTTTCAACACAAAAAACCCGCAGCTGTCTGCGGGCTTGATAAAATCAAAAAATATATACCGAATAATATTTTTGGTTCCCGGCTCCGGTAGTCCGCAGAGCAGTGATCTTGCCGCTTTTGATATGCGGCTCAAAACAGTAAAGCATTCCGGCTCAGCGAAATAGATCGCATCACGGCAACGGCCTTGCGCGGGACTTGCACCCGACTTTCCTTTATCTGTTTCTTTATATATATACACAATGCGGCCTGCAATTAAGACCAATGTTGTGTATAGCTAATTATATCACTATCTCAGGCATTTTTAAATTGTTTATTGCTACAAATCTTTCCCTCCAAATGTTAGCAATCGACAACTGCCCAATACGGTGTATTTACAGATTCTTTACAAATAGGCATCTGATGGCGTTGAGGACTGCAAGGATCATTACTCCCACGTCCGCAATGATGGCCACCCACATGTTCGCGATACCCAGAGCTGCAAGGATGAGGCATACGACCTTG
>JAEEGK010022064.1_pt1 | contig 13409 bp, 11 predicted proteins | sample 8958771 | NCBI WGS metagenome assembly JAEEGK01 (sample SAMN16246547, study PRJNA631951) | gut metagenome | biome: gut microbiome; feature: rumen; material: SC-attached | host: Bos | place: Iran: Karaj | collected 2018-10 | reverse complement strand
CAGTGCCACATATTTTGATAACATCATCGTCAGATAGAGGTATCTTAGCAACATTACACAATTCTAATTTCCACTCTATTACGCTGATCAAAAACTCTCCTGATCCACAGGTAGGATCCAAAAATGTACGACTAAAAACAAGATCTTGTATCTGCCCCTTATTCAAGGTGGCAATCTTTTTGATTGCATCTTTCGTTTTTAATAATTTCCCAATAGATAAGAAACTGGATGCTATTGTGTTGGAAACGACATAATCAGCAACATCTCTTTGGGTATAATAAATACCTTTTTGTCTGCGATGAGTTTTCGAAAAAATGTCTTGAAATGTTTTGTTTGATACATCTATATCGGACTTCTTGTTTAGAATATTATCCAGATCATATTTTATATAATTACCATTCAACAATATATGCAAAGCTTCCACTGCCGTATTGATATCCATACTACCATGATTACGACTATTGCACCATCCTGCACATATGATATTTTCTATATTCTGCACAAAATTTCCTTCTTTTCACAACAACATTAGCACTTATCTTTATTTTTATCAAGCTCCAAAAACGCAACATATTTTGTGAAACTCTTGCATGTTAATATACAACTTGAAGAGTTGTGTAGCCAGACGAGTGTTTATATATCAAAATTATACATTCGTTATATTTGTAATTTTGCATGAATTTATACATGGCATATATATTTTGGGGTTATACAATTGCTATACGCGATATTATACGGATTTGGTGAAATTTTATACGACCATGAAATTTTTATGTTGTTATACAAGTGCATAAAAATGTATCGCACAACATCCCAATTTTTCGGGTTTTATCCAAAATTCATACAAGGCAAAAAATCGCATAAAAATCAAACGGAAAAATTTAAAACAAAATTACGGAAAATTCGCCAAAACCCACGGAAAACATTGGATATATTTGCATTATGTTCCAACAAAATACAATCGCAAAATTATACATTTGTTATACCGCTATTTTTACTTATACAAAAATTATACGAAAAATCGGCTGTAAGCCACGCTCACTGCGGACTTAAAAAATACACTATATTCAATTACTTATCTCTGTTAATCCGTATGTCAGGACTGTTTGAGGGGTAGAAGTTCAAGGTTAATAGGATTTTGTGGGGGTGGGGGTTGGTTGTGGGGTAGGTTGGGGCAGGTTATAGGTTGCGGCAAACACTGGGCGATTGTCATATTGCAAATTTATGCCATTATGGCGCACAATCATTTCATCGCCAGATTGTGATACGCTGGTTCCATCGCTAAATTGAATTATATTCTGGTTTTTTCGTGTGTGTGTGAATTCGGTCCTGATTATAGCGTCCCCAGAATCTTTGAATTTGAAAAGTTTTAATGTGCGAGACGCATCCAACACAACATTGTGCCGATTATCAACCAGTATATTATCACCCCCACGGAATGGGCGCATATTATTCCGAAAACTATACCGAATGACGCGCAAATCGTGGTAGGTGGATATTTGTGTGGTTCGTGTGCCCAAAGTAAAACCTTCGGGTGTATGGGTTAAGACAGTGTACTTATCCCAATTAATACATTGGGATGCCAGATTTATAGTGATGCCATTGGGCAGTTTTACTTCAACAATTTTGCCACCAGATATTTTGAATTTAATACCGTTCGCATAAGCATCAGAATATGTGGTAGATTGCGTAGGCCCCGGCGTGGTATCTTTGTCCCGTTTCTTATATTCAATTTTGTTAGTATTGAAATCACGTTGCACAATCATGCCGTCTTGGTGGGTAAATTCATAGACCCCCGGGCGAATTTTTTTAATATCGGGGCCGACGGCAACCATTTTATCAGACAGTGCGGATAAATCTTTGCGATATCCATCTTCAAGATTTGTGACCATGACCTGTAATGTTTTATTAAAATAGTTATGGCTAAGCAAATTGCGCATTTGCTTGTAATTGTGCCATGTGTAATATTCTTCGGGTGAAAAGAAATTTATTTGTTTCAGATATGCTATCGCATCGCGTGTGCGCATATCGTGGCCGCGCGTCTTGCAATATTGCATAATCATACATTCCATGGAATGAAAGGTCTGCAAAAACCATGAACGTGTCGCATAAACGTCCAGATAGTCAGGATCTTTGATGTCGTCAACAATTGTTATATTTGGCACCAGTTTGCGCAGATTGCGGTTTAAACTGTCATATTTTTCGCTTGCCCATGGGTGATTTATTTCCAAGGTCAAAGGTTGTGTTGGATTCTGGTTGCGCGCTGTTTTAACACGCTGAACAAATTTATTATTACTTTCTGATAAATCACGTATTATGCGCTGTGGGCAGATGTTGCGAATAACCTGTTGCATTTGGTGTAATACATTAACATAAGATTTCATCCGTTGGATTAATGTTTTATCGCATAGTTTCAGATATGACTTTTCATATTCCGCACGCGCACCTTGGTTGGTCATTTTGCTTTTGGTACTAAAGCCCCCCAATCCGTCCAGTGTATCCCAGCGATGACGCATTAGTTGGCGGATATTTATATAATCTTGGAAATCATCAGCAGAATCTATTAGTCCTTCGGATTGGGCAAGTTTTAACGCCGCGCCAGTGTCGGACACATCGTACCTGTCGCGACATACGTTCTGAAATTTTTCGGCAAATGACCCCAACAGTTCCAAAATAATGTCTTCGTTTGTGGCAACCTTTTCTGCGGCATACACATTGGCCGACATACGATCAAATTTATTATCTGCAACATAGTTGTTTTGGCGAAAGGTATCGCATACCGTCAACATAACACCAATTTCGGTCAATATATCAGAATCACGCAAGCATTCGGATAGTGTTTTGTCCTTGAAATCTTTATCTGTATAGGTTGCTTCGTAAATACCATCTATATAAAATTTAGTTTTCCCAAGTTTGACATTTGGACGATAAATGAAAGAACAACGATCTATCTGGGATGGTAATTGCATATCAATTGTGGTAATAGTATACGGTGGAATTGCAAAAAATTTGGACATGCCACTATTTTCTTCGGGTTTTATGTGTTCCAATATCACATAAGACGCATTATCATTGCCATAGACATCGTCATTTATACATTCTTTAAAACGTTGGCGGGCATTGGGCGAGTTATATACTATATTCCAACCAAATTTCCATCCATCTGGGTTGTCGGAATACATATCATCCAATTGCCACGATGCCAAAGCATCCAATGGGACAAGTCGCAACAGATTTTCGTGTTCGCGTACCATCTGCAAATAATCGTCATAAATTGCGGACAATTCAGCGATCTGAGATGCCGGTATGGTTTTATATTGTCCATTTAGTAGTGGCATATTAAACTCGTATTTTTGGGGTTCGCATGATAATATTAAACTCTGCAATTCTTTGCAACAAAAAATGCGTTGAGTTTATGTGGTTTTTTCCATACAATACAAATCATGAAAGTTACAGCGGGAATATTTAGAAAGGGCGATTGTGTATTGCTGATGCGTCGCGCACGTACGGAACCATACGCGGGCGAATGGGAATATCCTGGGGGTAAATTTGAAATTGGCGAAGATGGTCCAACATGTCTGCGCCGTGAATTAAGCGAAGAATTGGGTATAGATGCAACCATTGGGGAATTGGTCGCCACCGCGGTTTACACCACAGATTCAGGAAAGGAAATAGAGTTATTTGCATACGAAATTAAAAATTATCGTGGTGATATTTGCCTGCGGGTTCATGATGCGATGGATTGGGTTGCCATGGATGCGTTAACCAAACACCCGCAATTGCCGGCCGATTTAATTGTTTCAAAAATTTTGGTTGGGCATTAAAATATCCATGGCGAACCCATGGATATTTTTAGATAGAGATTTTAAAACCTTATTTCTTTACGATTTTGAAAAATGTTTTCCGTCCGACACGAACAGACAGTGCATTATTCGTTGGCAATATGTCATTGGCATTATTGACCTTGACATCATTTATTGCCACCGCATTTTGCGCCACCAATCGTCGCAGTTCGGTTTTTGATTCATTGGGCATACCAATTTGCAGAATTTCCATAACACCAAGTTCGGACTTGTCCGTCGCAAATTCTGGGGCGTTGGCGGGAAACACTTTATTTGAAAAAGTGTTTTTAAAATGTTCCAACGCAGAATCTGCCGCAGATGTGCCATGAAAAATCTTTACAATTTTATGCGCCGTAAATAACTTGGCGTCCATTGGATTATGCTCTATATCCAACGCGTCAATATCATTTAATGGCACGCGGGTGTTATTTATCAACAATATGCGTATCATTTCATCGGGCTGAGCCATTATTTGCCCGAACATGGTATTTGCATCTGTATTCAAAAATACACCTGTCCCACGCGATTTTGACATCAGTTCGCCAGTTATCGGATTTTCCATTAGGTTATTGCACACGATAAATTTTTCTTTGTTTTTCAATTTTTTTAACAGTGTGCGTCCCATCAGCGCATTAAATGTTTGATCAATACCGCACATTTCAACATCTGCATCCAATGCAACGGAATCAAAACCTTGGAAAATTGGGTACAGAAATTCATGCAGGTGAATCGCCCTGTTTTCTGCCATCCGTTTTTGAAACATATCCCGTTCCAGCATGTGCTGAACCGTGGTATTTGATGCCAATTCTATCAAATCGCGCATGGTCAGTTTATTCAGCCAGTCGCCGTTAAACACGACCTTGGCCGGATTTTCTGGGTCGTTGAAATTTATAATCGGTGAAATTTGCCGCACCCAATCAGCCGAAAATTCATGAACTTGTTCCGGTGTTAACCGCGCGCGCGCAGAATTTCTGTCGCTGGGGTCGCCGATGCAGGCGGTAAAATCGCCAAACAGCACAATGACTTCGTGTCCCAGTTTTCTAAATTCTTCTAACAACATAAAGTTCTTGGCATGCGACAGGTGCAACGAAGTGTTTGTCGGGTCGGCGCCGATGAAAAACCGTAATTTTTCGGTCATCAGTTTGTGTTTAAATTCTTCACGTGATGGCAGAATATCCACGATAACGCCCCGATTTAATATATCATCTATAATTTGTTCTTTCGTTTTCATTACGTAATCCTTTGGTATTTTGGTGAATAAAAAATTGGCTTTGGACGATTCCCCCTAAGGTGCCAAAGCCAATCAACCCATAACACCTTAAGGGGTTAATAGGCGTAATAAAAACAGCGTACATCAAAAGATGCAGATTCAAAAGTATGGTTAAGATTTACAACTTTTAATACCATTTCCTCATCATTATAAGAGATTTCAGTAAAAAAGTCAAGGGATACATTGACAATTAACATATTTAGTGTAATATCAAACTAAGTTACCAAAGGATTATACGATGGGATATGGCGCAATAAGACAGCAACAAAGAGAACGTCAATCATATGCGGACCAAGCGTTTACATCGCGGAATGAATACTTTTATTATCGTAATTTGCGTATATTGATAACAGAACTATTAAAGTGTACCCGTGGAACGAATATGGATGTTCGGACACGCAAATTCTTGGGTGTGTATAACCGACTGGTTGAAAAATGCAAACAGAAAAATCGTAATTGTAACTGGGGATGTTATGGTGGCGTGATAGTTATGGAGGCCATGCGTGACGATACCGAATTTCAAAGTGAATACAAATCATTGCAGGCGTTTCTTGAACATCGTATGGATGCGTGCAACAAGCGGACAAATCCCGCAGAACAGGTTATGACAGACGAAGAAATTCGGCTGGTTGTATATGAAAAACCGGGGCTTATTGGGCGGTGCGCCCATCCGTCCGAAGCGGTACAAATGGTTGCATGTAACCAATCACCCCAATCGGTTCAATTCATAGACGAACCAACGCCCGCGGTCGTGGATATGTTGGCCGAACGGCACCCAAAAAATGTATTGTTGATAAAACCACAATTTCGCACGGCAAAATCAGAGATTAAGGCATTAAATGCGGGTGTTTTGGGATTTAATCAAATAAATAAAACACGTTTGGTTTCAAACGACTATAATGCGACGGGTCCATGGGATGAAAATGACATTGTAAATCTGGTTCGTTGCATGGAAGAAAATCGTAAAATATTGCCTGCCGAACAATTGGAAACATTCAGATTGAATATCGTTGGGTGGCGTACCAAGGGTATGATTAAATACATGCGCGGCACCAGCAACGCGGTCAAAGAACGCGCTGTTCAAACACATCCAGATTGTATTCGCGATATCAGACATCAATATCCAGAATTGCAAGAAATGGCATTGTGCCATGGGTTCAAGAAACAATGTGAAAACTTGGAGCGCGCGCCGCAACGAAGCAAATTTTCGCTGTCATCGGTTTATAAGGGGTTATTAAATCCGGACGCCAATATAACCAAAATTTATGGGACTTTAAAAAAACTGTATGACACGTTGGGGTGTATCAGGGAATTGCCATATCAAAACGAACAGGTTCAATTGGGATGTCTATATCTTGCTAGTGCAGGGTACGTTGATGTTGTGCATATATTTCAAATGTTCAATAACCCATCACAAAATGTCCAAGATTTATATGCCGACATTTTACAACGACAAATGGCGCGGACCAAACAGAATCAAATGGGCGCATTCAAAGATTTACACATGTAATAACCACAAGGAGTGAAAAATGGACCTGCATAGCAAAGTCGTATTTAATTTATACATAGATGAATTGTTGGCGGATGGTTATAATTTGGATGGCCGGTATGTTAATGCGCATCATAACGAAGTTGCATATGTAAAAAACATGGCAGAATTTCAACAATTCATTGCCAAATTGGTGAACTTTGCCAAATCTGGCATAGATAAAGGAACATATAAAATCAAGATTCAACGCAATGTGATTGTATGTGATGAAGATGATCGGGTGACTTTTAATTCTATAACTTTCCCAGATAAACCGATGACAATTATTTTATCTACGACGGATAAATTGTTGTATGTTAACGATATAAATTCTTTGTTCCAACCTAAATTCCCAGATTTTTATTTGGCAAGCTCTAAATTGATTGATTCCAACCCGATATATATCGAATCATTTGATGGTAAAAATGTAAAATATGGTCCGCTTGTCCAGGGCGGTGGCACAAACTATGTTGTGTTTGATACTAAATTGAATCCACTTTGGCCGGCGGGTGCGACCGCGAATCCACTGATTCAACTGCTTAGTAAGACGACCGAACCAGTAAGATAAAAATGGAAAAACAGAACGGTTCTGTCGGTATTTAAGAAACAGAAAAGAACATTGAAAAAGCAAAATATCGTTGACAAATGAAATTTTGGTAATATAATGTGCGACGCATATGAAATAAAATAAAGGATAAATGGTCATGAATACACAAAACGGACAAATTTTAACAGTAAACCCAATGGGTGTTTTTATTGGTGAAACGCCAACCAAAACATATAATGGGCATTATCTTGCGGGTCAGGCAAACTTTGAAATGGGCCTTGTTGATGGTATTTTGGAAATTCAGGTTATGCAATCTGATGTTTCTGGTAGATATGGGATGCCAGGTAACCCAACACCATCTGCCACCGGAATTTATACATGGTTGCGCGCAAAAACAGACGATGGTGTCTGGTCTGATTGGTTGTATCGCTCTGGGGCCGCAGGATTAAATGAAGGTGCTACTTTAACATCAAGATCTGCCTTGGTGGATACCTTTGTTTTGGCCAGCAAAAAAAGACGCGATTTTCACGCGATGATGTTTGCTAATTTAGTAAGCAAAACCCAACAATTGCTTGGTAAAACGGCATTAAACACAAATGGCAAAAAACTTGGTTAAATAAGTTTTATTATTGATAAAGGGAAGGCCCCGTTTGGGGCTTTTCCTTTTTTGCACTGTATAAAAAGGAATTGACAAGCGCACCGCTTTGGCTAATATGAATGTATTGAATAAAGGATTCCAATATGAGTAGTGATTTGACCTGGTGGGAAAAAGAACAACGCAAAAATTATGTAAAAAAGGTTTTTCCCGATAAAAAAGAATATCATTATTATAGCAATTTACGCGATTTGATAAAAGATATCTTTGGTATGTGCACTGTTCACGAAATAAATAAACAAACAGGCATGCAAACCGAAAGGGTTGATATATCGGCGCTCTGTTTCCAAATGCAAAGATTTTTAGATAATTATCGGCATATGGTTGATAATTGCAGGGCGGAACACGACAAAGATGATTTGCGAGTTTATGGTTATATTTATATTTTACAGGCAATGCGTGATGACCCAGATTTTATGTCGCAATATCGGCAATTACAAGATTTCTTGACAGAGCGCATGTTGCAGCATAACAAATTAACAAAGCCCGCAGAACAAGAAATGCCCGAAGCCGAAATACGATTTGTCTTGTATGAAAAGCCGGGGTTAATAAGTCGTTGTGCAAAACCATCTCGTTTCTTGCAAGGTACGGCATGCGAAAGGGCGCCGTGGGCAATTAGACATATTGATGCCCCAGAACCAGATATTGTGGACAGGGTATGTGTAAATAATACACGCAAAGACAGTATCCGAAACATCTTGTTGGTTAAACCACAATTCAGAACATTATGGTCCGAAGTAAACGCATTTATTGCAGGGGTATTAAAAATATCTCAAATCGATAAAAAACGCATGATAGAACATGATTATACCCAAGAATATTGGTCATCAAATCGTTTAGAAGATTTGGTAAAAAAAGTTGAAGAACAACGCCGCTGTTTAACCAAAGAAGAATTAGAAACGTTCAGGTTAAATGCGGTTGGTTGGAATGATAATATCCACGCAATCAAATATATGTACGACAGCAATAATCATAAAAAACCGACGGTATATAAAGATTTAAACGGTGTTCATGTTATTAACCCATCAAGTCCCGGCGAAAAGGTTGAACGCAAGGCGATAATTACGCACCCTGATAATATTGTTGATATCAAATATCAAACGCCGGCAATTCAACACTTGGCATTGTTCTGTGCATTTAGGGAAGAATGCAACAGCAGGAATTATCGTTTTGGTGGCAATGGTATGACATTAGATTCTATGTATCAACAACTTAAAAAGCCGGATGCGCAAACAAAAATAATTTATTGTGATTTGAAAAAATTGATTGATAATTTTACGACCATTACCGAATTAAAATATCAAGACGAGCAGGTGCAAATGGGTTGCTTGCTGCTTGCCAAGGCCGAAAATCTGGATGTGAATCATATATTCGAATTGTTTAAAAATCCGTCCCAAAATGTTCGGGAATGGTATGAAAGTATTTTGAAACACCAGGTAGAATACGCATATACCAAGGTTTCGCAATGGAACCCGATGACCAAGCGGTTTGATAAAGAAATGTAAACTAATGTGGGCGTTTGTTAAACAGATATGTGAAACGCGCCCCAATGTATCGACCAATAAAGCGGGACATAAATGCCGTAACTTTCCATTTCGGTGCCCACAGGGCGATTTTTCGGCCACGGCCACTTGCGCGCAGGCAATGTGCCACAACTTTGCGTGGATCGCGCCCGTGCAGAACTTCGCGGCGTTTGCCGTTGCTGGCCACATTGGCGAAATTGGTGCTGACACTACCAGGACACAGGGCACATACCGATATGCCACGTTCTTTCAGTTCCGCCGCCAATGCAATACTGAAAGACAGCACATATGATTTAGTCGCCGCATAAACCGCAAAATTCCCCAGTGGTAAAAATGCTGCTAAAGACGCCACATTTATAATGCGTCCACCACGCGTCATATGCGGTAATACGAACCCGCAAATACCGGTCAGGGCGGTGCAGTTTAGATCTATCATCGCCATTTCGCGCATCGGGTCTGTTTCATCAAATGGACCGTATGTTCCAAAACCGGCATTATTTACCAGTAAATCAACAACGAATTTACCGTGTTTGGCCTCTGTCTTTAATAAATCGCGCACACGTTCGGCGCCCGCCACACCACACAGGTCAAATGCAAATTTTCGCACCTGAATATCTTGGCCAGTTAAGGTCGCGGCAAATTCGGCAAGTTTGTCGTCTTCGCGTGCAATCAGCCACATTTCCGCGCCAACAGACGTTTTTTGGGCATAAATCTGGCGGGCGAATTCCGCGCCCATACCCGAACTTGCCCCTGTAATAATGATTATTCTTTTCATGATATTTACTATATTACAAATCTTGTCTGGTGTAAACAGATTTTATTTTGAACGCACCCCATTACGCGCAGTTGGTAAAAATTTATGTTGATAAACATCGCGATACACTGGCGCAAGCGAATCTTGTTCATATCTATCAAGATACTTGCTGTATTGCCGGATGTTTTCTACGCCTATTTTATTAGCGTATTTTGATTTTACATAGATTTTTTTGAATGATTCATGAACTGGTAAAATTCCACGATATTTTATATTCACTTCGTCCATTGTATTGTTATAATCTTGAACCAGTGCATCAAAACGCGCTTTGCGTGCGGTTAGCATGGAATCACCAATATTATAAACCGCCGCTTCTTCATCTTGGGATAATTCGGGCATTGGTCTAAAATTATCATGTTTATTTGAATATACCTTGCGTTCAATAAATTCATCTATGCCAAACAATACCGCCGCACCAAGTAAACCAATCATGGACCAACTGTATATCATAAACAGTAAATCGGCAGAATCAATATCAAATTTTTTCATTTGTGTCCCTTTGTTCTACTGAATTTTAGCATCCAATTATCGCAATTCAAGTTTTTAAAGTTTTTTATGATAATACTTGATTTTTGTCAAAAAAGTATATATAATCGGTGCTGATTTCGTGGGCGGGCATGAAATCAATCCGATTAACCCCGCAAGACCTCGCGGTTTTCTAATAAAAATATGGCTGCGATGGCAAACTTTGTATGAATTCTATAATGAAAGATTTATCCAAAGATTTATTTAATCCAATCGCCAATGAAGATTTCGTCAAAATGTTTGATGATAATTATGGCAAACAAGAAACATTGCAAGGTTATGCAACCAAGGGAACTGTGAAAGATATTCGCGGTGATTTCGCTATGGTTGATGTTGGCCTTAAATCCGAAGGTCGTGTGCCACTGAAAGAATTTGGCGCATCGGTTCCATCGGTTGGTGATATAATTGACGTTTTTGTTGAACGTTATGAATCACGCGAAGGTACGGCGGTTCTGTCCTATGCCAAGGCACGCGCCGAAAAGGCATGGAAGGAATTGGAAAAGACCGTTGCCGAAGGTATTGATCCAGAAGGTACAATTATTGAAGTCGTTCGTGGTGGTTATACCGTTGATATTAACGGTGTGTTCGCATTTATGCCATCATCCCAGGTTGATCATAAACCGGTTCGTGATGCGAAATCTCTGATTGGGTTAAAAGATAAATTCCGCGTATTAAAGATGGACGCATTGCGTACAAACGCAATCGTTTCACGTCGCGCGATCCAATCTGACACAATCGCCGCCGCCCAGAAAGAAGCATTAAAGAATATTGAATTGGGTGCTGTCTTGGAAGGTACGGTTAAAAACATCACTGATTATGGTGTGTTTATTGACCTTGGCGGAATTGATGGTTTGTTACATGTAACTGATTTGTCATGGAAACGTGTAAATCACCCACGCGAATTGGTTCATGTTGGCGAAAAAATCAAAGTTAAAGTTATTCAATTTGACCCAGAATCACATCGTATTTCATTGGGCGCAAAACAATTAGAAGAAGATCCATGGGAAACTGCATCACGCGCATTCAATGTTGGTGATACAGTTACCGGTAAGGTTTCTTCGGTTACCGATTACGGTGCATTTATTGATTTGGGTAATAATATTGAAGGTCTTGTTCACATGTCAGAATTGTCATGGACAAACAAGAATATTCACCCAAGCAAAGTTTTGCAAAATGGCCAAGAAGTCAATGTTATGGTTTTGGATATTGACCAAGAAAAACGCCGTATTTCATTGGGCTATAAACAGTTGCAACCAAATCCATGGAAGCAATTTGCCGAAACCCACAATGTTGGCGATATCATCACTGGTCCAATCAAGAACACAACTGAATTCGGTTTGTTCGTTGCGTTGACCCCAGAATTAGATGGTATGGTTCATATCTCGGATTTATCTTGGAACCGTTTGGACGAAGAAGAATTAAAGAAATTCGTTCGTGGCCAAGAAGTGACCGCCAAGATTTTGGATATCAATCCAGAAAAAGAACGCGTCACATTGGGTATCAAACAATTGACGGCTGGTGCAGATAACAACGCGGCATCTATTAAGAAAGGTGCGGTTGTATCTGGGACTGTTTCTGAAATCACACCTGATGAATTGATTTTGGCATTGCCAAATGATATCAAAGGAACAATCCGTCGCACCGATTTGTCACGTGAAAAATCTGAACAAGATACATCCAAGTTCAAGGTTGGTGACACCGTAGAAGCATCTGTTGTTTCTGTGGAAGGTAACAATGTGAAATTGTCTATCCGTGCACTTCAGGTTACATTGGAAAAACAAGCGGTTAAAGAATATGCTAACGAAGCAGATTCTGGTTCTGTGTTGGGCGATATCCTTGGCGCCGCCATTGAAAACAGCAAGAAATAATTGTGTGTTTCAATAAAAATAAAAATCCCCATAGCCATGGGGATTTTTTTATGTTATAATTTCGCAAAAAGGGACAAAAATGAAACAAAAAATGATTCTTTTAATGGGTGGTCAAGGCGTAGGCAAGGGAACACACGCACGCGCCCTTGTTGAACGCGATGGGTACGGTTATATTGAAACGGGTGCTATATTGCGTGCGTTGCCACCGGAATCAAAATTGGCAAAAATTATCGCACGTGGCGAATTGGTCCCAGATGCCGATTTGTTTGATGTAATTGCCGATGCAATTTCTAAAACATCGGGCAATATTATTGTAGACGGCTTTCCGCGCACCATTGGGCAAGCGCAATGGATTGTCAAAAATTACGCCGATAAATTTGATATTCGTGTAATATACCTAAATGTGCCCCAAGATATTATGTTGGCGCGCATACAGAAACGTATTCGCGAAGGCGGTGGCCGTGCCGATGATGCCGATGATGCCATTGTTCGTCGCCGTTTGGATAATTTCTTTAAAACGACCATGCCGGCAATAGAATGGTTGCGCACCGCCGATGGCGTTCGTTTTTCAGATGTTGATGTTTGTGACGAAGATTTTAATGTAAACTTTATGCGCGTATCAAATGCGATTGCCTAAATAATACGGCGACGCACCGCAACGAATATCGCATACCCAACCAATAACGCCATAATCAGCGCAAATATTACAATACCGGTGTCAACATGGTCTGCAAAGGGCAGGGCGACATTCATCCCGTAATACCCCACAACCAATGTTGGCAACATCAGAATAATATTCCACATGGTCAAACGGTTAATGTATGTGTTGGAATCTAT
>JAEEGK010022063.1_pt1 | contig 13409 bp, 11 predicted proteins | sample 8958771 | NCBI WGS metagenome assembly JAEEGK01 (sample SAMN16246547, study PRJNA631951) | gut metagenome | biome: gut microbiome; feature: rumen; material: SC-attached | host: Bos | place: Iran: Karaj | collected 2018-10 | reverse complement strand
CCGTCTTTTGCAAAACAATCTTTTGGTGTAGTCTTGCCTTTGTTACCATTATCAATAGGTTCTTTGTTTTTTGATAATTGTTTTATCCAAACCGAGAATAAAGAATTTAATTCTTTATTCTTTTCTTTTTCTAAGTCTGAATATTTAAATTTCTTAGACATGATTAATGCCTCTCCTCAAAAAAAAGAATAACATAACTAGAAATCAAATCGTGATAACGGAGAGGAGGTTAATTTGATAATAAAATGCCTAATAAATTAATAACTTCATCGAGAGAAGAGAATTGATTTTTCGGTACATCATAACATATCCATAGACTGTTTTGTGTTTCTATCTTTTCTTTTCCAATAAGATTAGCAAGCTTGTTTTTCAGTTCTTTTTCTTTTGATTTCGTGAATGTTTTATTTTCAAGAGATGTATAACCTATTTGAAAACTATTATACCAATATATTTTATATTCATATGATGGATTCATCCAGGTATACATTGTGTAACCATGTAGCTTTTCTGATTCTAAAGCTCTTGTAGGAAAACGACTATGAAATTTATCTAATAATAATTCTGCTATAGGTATTTCCCATCTATAATTCCATAAATCAATAAAATCATTAGTAGCTGTTAATAAATCATTACTTGAGTTTATTTTATCAATGAGTTTTCTATCTGATAATCTTATAGGATTATCTTTACTATTCCAAATAGCTGCAAAATCTATAACTAAATCAAACAGTTTTTTATCTGAATATATCTCTTCAAATATTTTTTTATCTACCGTGGTCATATAAGCAATACCTCCTAAATGATTTAATAAAACTCTATATTGCTCTAGATAAACAAATGTAATATTACAAGGATTGTTTAACCAATCTTTTTGGCTTTTACTTATTTCTTCTATTAAGAATTCTTGACAATTTGGAATAAAATCTTTTGCAATACTCTTTTTTGAGTCCACAGCAAAGGCTTCTTTTAGTATTGTATTATCTTTTAATTTATTTGTATATTTCTCAAAATCTTTATCGTATGAATCTAAAGGTGGCTTCTTATTTTTATCATTAATTAAAGTCAAATAAACAACGGTATAATTGGATATCTTCAAGGTTTCTTCAACATATTTCATATAACGAACTAATTGATTCTCCATATCAGGAGCATAATTAATCTTATTTTCAATAATTATTGCTTGATGTTCATTTCTAATGAGTAAATCTATAAAACCTTCCTTTTCTCTTTCTTTATTTTGATCATCAATCCATTTTATTTTACCGGTAGGAGCTTCTTTGATTACTACATAATTAGAATCACAATCAAATTGCTCTTTCGAAATACCAAGGAAAGATACAAATTCTTTCAAGAATTCTTTTCTACCAATTTCTGGCGTTTTTGGATTTAATGTTGCTTCAAGTATGTCGCTATGAAAATTTTCTCTGTACCATTTATCTGATATAGACTCAAAAAAACAAAAACGAAATTCATTATCGATATCATATTTTTCATAAGTTGTTTTTTTTTGTTTTGAATAATCTACGAATAGAGTTCTAACTTTTTCCATTAATGCTTCATAATTAGAACCATTGTGTTGCTTAATTAGAGAAAAAACATTTTTAATATCTTTTCCTAACTCTATAGAATAAGAGAATAGTTCGGCTTTTAATATCTTAAATGATTCTTCTGAAAGCATTAATTAATTATATCATATTTTCATCATCATATCGCGAGAATCTAAAATATTTCCTTACTATCATAAAATGATAGCGAACCATGCTATACTATTTATATGAAACAGAAAAAACAGCAGTCACGACAGCTTAATAAAAAAATGCTCGAAAGGCTCATTATTATTCACAACGCTATAAAGTCAGGGTTATATCCAGACAATCTGAAATTGCGACGACTATACTGCGAACAAACTGGTTATAGCAAAGTTGGCGAAGCAACAATCAATCGCGATATTGATATGCTTCGTACTTATTTTCATGCACCTTTGGAGTTTGACCGGCAGAAAGGTGGTTATTATTACAGTGATGATACTTTTGAATTTGCACTAAATAATATTTCTGCAGAGGATATTTTTTATCTTTCAGCTGCAAAAACCTTGCTTTCAAGTTTTGAAGGAAGTCCCGTTTACAAGGCTATTTCTGATGTAATTGACTTCGTTTGTGATACTCAAAGTGTTGGCAAAAGTAGCTTACTAAAAAGAATTGCAGTTCCACCGGTTCCTAAAGTCATAACAAATGAAGAAGTATGGAAAAAAATTCTGCGTTCTTTACAAGAAAACTTGATTATTGAATTTGACTACAATGGCAGATGGAATCCAGAAACGACACATCGGCGAGTCGCACCATACCAAATTCTTATGGAAGATGGTCATTGCTTCTTGTTCGGTTATGATTTGAACAGAGAAGATGAACGGATTTTTTATTTGAACCGAATAAAGAACCTTGAAATTACGTCTGAACAGTTTGATTTGCCGGATGATTTTGAGTTTCATTCCAGAAGCGGTGGCGGAAAGTTCGGTGTATTTATGGCAGACGATTCTGTAAACTTCGTAATCGATTTTTATGGTGATGCCAGACAATATGTAAAAGATAGTATTTGGGCTGAAAATCAAAGAATAACAGATATTGATGATGAAGAAAAAACACGAATAGAGTTTTCTTCGACACAATCGCTCAAAGTTAAAGAATGGATTTTGGCACAAGGAGCAAATGCAATTCCTAGAAGTCCGAAATGGTTTGTTGATAGTTGGAAGAATACAGTTTTAGAGATGATGGAAAACACAAAAAGCTAGTGCATGCGCAAGGGCATGGAGCGGTGGCGTAGCCAGCGCCCGCAACGAACGAAGTGAGTGAGGACGCCGCGCGTTAGCAAGCCGCGGAACGCCCGACCCCGGCGGGCAGTTTGCTGGCCGTCGGGGATGCGCCCTACACAAAACTCATCAGTTCTTGCGTGCACGGATGCACGCAGAAACTAAACTATTTAATTTCAACGACCCAGACGTTTGGACAACATCCATGTTGCCCAAACTTACCGAGTTTTGTGCAAAAGCGCACAAAACTCATCAGTTCTTGCGTGCACGGATGCACGCAGAAACCAGGCTATTTGATTTCAACGACCCAGTTTGCAGGTGCTTCGAGGCGGCCCATCTGGATTCCGGTGAGCGTGTCGTAAAGCTTTGACAGAACTGGTCCCATCTCGTCTTTTCCGCCGTTGTAGACGATCTCTTTGCCGTGGTCGTTAATCTTTCCGATCGGGGAGATAACAGCCGCTGTACCACAAAGACCGCACTCAACAAAGTCGCCGATTTCGTTCTTGTTAATCTTGCGCTCTTCAACTTCCATACCGCAGTAGTCTTTTGCGACTGTAAGGAGAGAGCGGCGTGTAATTGACGGCAGGATAGAATCTGACTTTGGTGTTACGAGCTTTCCGTCTTTTGTTACGAAAAGGATGTTCGCACCGCCTGTTTCCTCTATATATGTGTGTGTAGCAGGGTCGGTGTACATATTCTCCGCAAATCCGCACTTGTGAGCATCTACGATGTTGTAAAGACTCATTGCGTAGTTAAGACCGGCTTTAATATCACCTGTTCCGTGAGGTGCGGCGCGGTCAAGGTCAGAAAGGCGTACTGTGATCGGTTTTACGCCGCCTTTGAAATACGGACCAACCGGTGTTACAAGAATGCGGAACTGATATTCGTCCGCTGGCTTTACTCCGATTACAGGGCTTGAACCGAACATGTACGGGCGGATATAAAGCGTTGCGCCTGTTCCATAAGGCGGAACGTAATCTATGTTAGCTTTTACTGTTTCGATAACAGCCTGGACGAACTTTTCTTTTGGGAATACAGGCATTTCAAGGCGGCGGCAGGAGTTTTCCATGCGCTCACCGTTCAAGTCCGGGCGGAACGTAACGATTCTTCCGTCCTGTGTAGTGTAGGCTTTGAGTCCTTCAAAACAAGTCTGCGCATACTGCAGAACGCCCGCGCATTCAGAAATTACAACTTTGTCGTCATCTGTAAGGGCTCCATTATCCCATGCGCCGTTTTTGAAGTTAGCTACGTATCTTTTTGCTGTCTTTATGTAGCCAAAGGAAAGGTTTGACCAGTCGAGATCAACTTTGCTCATTTTTTTGCCTCCTATTGTTTATTGCATCGCGGTGGTTTTCGCGCGAGCAATTGCGAGTGACTTTACTAATACTTAATAATCTTAAACCATATTAAAAATTCTTGCAAGTGGAAGCGAAAACTAAACGTTATCTTAAATTTTTTAAAAAAAAATTTTCACTTTTGTGATATTCGCCCTGTAGTATGCTATCATACTTAGTACAAACCTGTTGCGTTAGAAAACTTGTTGCAACAGGAAGAGAGTTTTTTTATGTTTTTGGAGGTTAAAAATGAAAAAACGCTTGGTAGTGCTTTCTGTATTGGTAGCTGCTCTGCTTCTGTTCACATCTTGTCTTGATTCGGACGGAGTTCTTTCTGCTAAGAAGTACCTTACAATGCCAGCTGAAATAGCTAACATTCCTGCTGGTTCTACGCTTGCGATAAATGTTCGCCCTAGTTTTGGCGTTCTTCCGCCACCAGCTGATGTCAACGAGCCGTTCACAAACGATTGGGTAAAAGAACCAGAATTCAACGAGTGGTTCTCTATCAATGGCGGTGCTACAGAAGGTCGTCTTGACGAGTATGCTTTCGTAAGAGGCGGAGCTGATGAAGCTTTCATTAAAGAACAGGCTGAGGCTGTTTTTGAGTATTACCTGACAACACAGAAAGGTGTTTATTTCCAGCCGAATGATGATGACCAGAAGGCTCTTTTTGCAACAGCTCCCGCAGATTTCAACTATGAAACCTGGCCATATGAGCCAGTACTCGTTGCTGGTGGCGAGACACTTGCTCCTACATTCGTAATGGCAGATGACCCGGCAACAGCTGATTATACTCTTGATGTTTACTACAGCTTCGAAGGCGATGTTAATCAGGTTACAGAATTTGAAAACCCAGACGGCCTTTTCAAAGATTACTGGGATGAGAATAAGAGATACGTAAAGCAGGCTGGCGATGTTTACCTGTACTATCGTGTATTCACAAACTTCAAGCTCATCAACAATGCGACAGGTGATGTTGTTTGCGAAGCTTTGACAGAACAGGGCGATGCTAACATTAAGAAGAATACAACTCCATCTATTTCTGGAGAAATCTTCCTTGGAAACACAGACGATCCTGCAGCTATCCTGAACGCATACGATTTCCAGGATAAGGCAGTTGACTTGGTAATCGAGTCAATTCAGAAAGTTATTCCATGCCTTAGAGTTATGTGGTTCTGCAATGCAGACGATATGACAATCATTTATCCAGAAACAGCTGCTGAGTAAGCGTTAATTTGATTGCCGGAGCTTTTCTGGCAAAAGCGGAAGCCGCATTTCTTTCGGGAAGTGCGGCTTTTTTTTCGTCTATCTGGAAATCTCTTCTTTTTTGCGTTATTTTTTTAAGATAACACTGGTAACACTTTTTTACCTCCATAGTGTTTGAATTTATGAAAACAGGAAATCATTGCGCAATGAAAAAAAACAACGATGCGGCTCCAGTTTCGATGAACGATTTCGCCGCACTGTATGAGAAATACGGACCGATGGTGCTTCGCCGCTGCCGGTTCCTGCTTAAAGATGAAGAAAAAGCTCTGGACGCTATGCAGGACGTGTTTGTCCGCATTATTGAAAAGCGGACGTCTTTGTCGTCTGTGTGTTCCAGTCTTTTTTATACGATAGCCACCCGTGTTTGCCTGAACAAAATTAGGGCAGACAAAATACGGACAGGCCCTTCAATTGAGAACCTCGTCGTAGAGATTGCCGATAACGTAACGGCAAATCACGAAGAGGTAGCAGATACATCGGCTCTTCTTGATGTCATTTTTGCGGAAACAAAAGATGACACAAAAGAGATGGCAGTCCTTCACTATGTTGACGGATACACACTTGAAGAAACTGCTGAAAAAATGAATATGTCGGTGTCCGGAGTGCGGAAAAGACTTTCTGTACTAAGGAAAAAAGCCATAGCGTGCGTAACGATGGTTATGGCTGTCTTTTCAGGAATTTTGAATACCGGCAGGAGATAGGTACTATGGGAAAAAGAACGAGAATTCTTGAGCAGATCAAAGCCGGGGAGCTTCCAGCTTCTGAATACGTCAAACTTGGTTTGGACGGTCAGAGCGGTGCGAATCTTTTTGAGGAGCTTTCCGCATTGGAAAAATCTGATAGGGAGATACTTGCAAAATATCCGGCTTCAGTGGTTCAGTCAGCGGTCGCCGCAAAACTTTCAACCTCCAAGTTTACGAGAAACCGTTTTAACTGGAACATCCAGCATATTCTTGCTTGTGCGGCAGTTTTTTGCCTTGCGCTTATGATTCCGTTTTTTGTTACAAAGGGAAGCAGCACTAAAATGTCAGAGACTGTCGGCGTTACGCTTGAAAGCGCGACGGACGAAAGCCGGGCAAAAGGTGTTGGTTCGCGGATTTATCTTTATAAGAAAGTCGGCGACAATGCCGTTAAGCTTTCTGACAGCGACAGCGTTTCTGCCGGCGATATAATTCAGATAAGCTACATTGCGTCCGGCGCGAAGTACGGGGCTATTGTGTCTGTTGACGGCAATGGCGTTGTAACGCAGCATTATCCTGAGTACGGCTATATGTCCGCACTTCTTGAGACGAATGGCGAGATTCCGCTTGACTATTCGTATCAGCTTGATGATGCGCCGTCCTTTGAGCGGTTCTTGCTTATAACCGGCGACAAACCTTTTACAGTAAGTGGTATTGTAGATGCTGTTGATTCTTTTGATAATAAAAACCTGTCCATTAAGGCAGATTTTTCTAAATATCTTCCAAAGAACACAAAGATAACAGAGCTTTTGCTTCTTAAAAAATAATGCATTCGGGCATACAGGAGATGAAAAATGAAAGCGACAAGAAAAAGTGCAGTTATACTTCTGCTTTTGATAATTTGCGGAGCCCAGATTTTTGCCGATACGGCAGTAAACGGAGCCTCCGGGGCATCAATTGAGCGATATGCTTTGTACGTTGCGTCGAACAGAGGCGGCGCAGGCAGAGAGACGCTTAAATATGCGGGAACGGATGCAGAAAGTCTTGCAAAGACGATGATAGAAATAGGCGGTGTTCGTAAGCAGAACAGTTTTATACTGGTTGATTCAACCCGCGAAGAGATTGAAGGCGCGTTCGATAATATTACTTCTATAATAGAACGCAATAAATACAAGGCAAAACGTGTTGAATTCCTGTTCTATTATTCAGGACATTCTGATGAAGAGTCGCTTCTTCTTGGTGACGAGAAATACGGCTATTCCGATTTGAAAGCAGATATATCGAACGTGCCGAGCGATGTTCACGTCGTTATGCTTGATTCATGCTTTTCCGGAAACTTTATCCGCGCAAAAGGCGGCTCCCGCCAGAAGTCGTTCCTTGTTGACGATGCTTCGGTAGTTCAGGGACACGCATATCTTTCCTCCAGCTCCGAAAGCGAAAGCTCACAGGAATCGGACATTATCGGGGCTTCATATTTTACGCATTCGCTTATTTCCGGTCTGCGCGGAGCCGCCGACACATCGGGGGACAACCGTGTTTCGCTTAACGAGCTTTACTACTATGCGTTCAACGACACGCTCGCAAAAACGGAAACTTCCGTCATAGGACCGCAGCACCCTTCGTTCAACATAACGCTTGTAGGCTCAGGTGACCTTGTGCTTACAGACCTTTCTGATGCGGAGGCGATGATTGTTCTTCCGCCGGAAGCAGAGGGCAGGTACCTTGTCCGCACTTTGGACGGAAAGCTTGCTTCAGAGGTGAATAAAGTTCGTGGCAGCCAGCTTTCAATAGCGTTACCGGCGGGGTATTATTCGGTAACTGTTATTACGGCTGTAAGCACAGGCCAGATGAACGTAAGGCTTGTCGCTGGAAACTCATTCACGCTTGCTTCCGACGGAATTAAGCAGATTCCGCTTACAGACGGAGTTGCGCGCGGCGGTGCGGCTTTGTCCGGAGCATCGGATGTGGCAGTTGGAGCGGCGGCCGGTGCTGCGACCACAACCGCAACAGCAGCTGCCGGTATTGGGGAAACTGTCAGCAGCATAATCGGTGGCACTTTGGAAGCAGTTGGTTCTGCGCTTTCAGAAGCGGGAGCCGCCTTGTCCGGTACGTCCGTAAACAGTTCGTCACGTGTATTTGGCTACGATGATTCATCACTTGATGATTCTGAGCGAAGAGTCCTTGAACGCGCCAGGGAGAACGCCGCGCGCAATTCAAAGACATGGAAAAACTCAGACTCTTCAGATGAGTTTACTAGTTATGCTGCTGAATATGTTGAGTATGATCCTTTTGAGTTCGCTGTAATTCCAGGGGTGTTCCTTCCTGAAGAATATCCCAACGTCAACTTCGGTCTTGGTTCTATTTACATAGCCAATGAAAGAGTTCGCGGTCTTCAGATTTCAGGCGTTGTCGGCGTAATAAAAAAGGAGTTTTCTGGTGTCCAGATTGCAGGTTTTATGAACAAACTTGACGGAACTGGAAGCGGCGCTATGATTTGTGGTGGTCTGAACCTTGCAAAATCAGATTTCCGTGGTGTTCAGTATGCAGGTTTTGCCAACTTGAACACAGGAAACATGCGCGGTACACAGATTGCTGGTTTTATGAACAGAGTTTCAGGAGATTTGGCTGGTATGCAGGTTGCAGGCTTCCTGAATATTGCCGGTAATGTACAGGGCTCGCAGTTCGGTATCGTGAATATCGCTGAATCATGCACAGGTGCTTCTTTTGGATTGTTCAACTACATAAAGAACGGAATTAACTCTTTCTCCGTTTATTTTGAGAACGATCAGCTTGGATTCCAGTATCAGGGCGGAACGAATGCCTTCTTTACGACATTTCTTGCGAACATAGATGACTTTGGCGATGATTTTGATTATGCGGTTCTGGGTTATGGTATTGGTTCCAAGTTTGGCGGCGGCTTTATCAATTTTGACCTTGAGTTTTTGGGAAAATATATTCTTGATGTGAATTATCTTGAAACTCAGTATAAAGACAGGATTTCAGTTCCGAACCTTACAACAGAAGAGAAAGAAGCTATTCGCAATGAAGCGATACATAATTTTTCAAAGAGATTTTATCCTTCTGCAAGGATAACGGCAAACATGCGGTTCGGAAAACACTTTGGAATATTCGCTTCGTTCAACGCGGATTTGCGTGTGAACGGTTGGAACGACAAGGCATTTGATTACTGGGATAAAGAAATGTTCCATTTTGATTTCCCGGTTGCTGGAAACAACTGTACGGTTCGTACGTACTGGACGGTTGGTATAAAGTTCTAAATATTCACAAAAACTAGTCCAATAGGACGCCCGCTACATTGAAACTGCGGACAGTTAGTGCGGTGAATAAGGTGATTGACTCGATGGCGGGGGCGTTACGGGGGATAACTGAAGTGTTTTTACCCCCGTTCGTGGGGGTAACGAAAGACCGCGAAGCGGGCGCCCTACGAGCATAGCTCTCCGGGAGACTCGCTAACAACAGTCCAGTGGACTGTTGTTCCCCCGCGCATTGAAACGCTTCGCTGGCAACGCGCGGGGGCGCTCCCTAGGGGGCGACTGCCCCTTTTTTTTCTAGAGTGCTTTGTTGATTTCTTTTGTTTTCTTTCTGTAGTACATTGTGAAAATCGCCCAGATTATTACGTATACTACGATGAAAACTCCGAACCAGATGAGGGTGCTTGCTACAGTGTGCGGGAACCATCCGCAGAAGAAGCCGGCAAAGAACATAACGATTGAGTTGATTATAAAGTGAAGCGCGGTCTGTCCCAGAATGCTCCACTTATCCTGCTCAAAAATAACGGTCGTTGCTGCGAAGGTAAGGCCGATTATTCCGGTGATAAAGTACTGCGCTATTACGGCAGCTATCCTTGTTTTTGTGTGTTCCACTAAATATGCAGAAACCGCATAGAAGTTGCCATCGCCCATAATAAGGCTTTCCAGTATAAGTATTGTCTGTCCGATAAATACTCCGTAGATAAATCCTAAAATAGCTCTCTTAATAATTTTATTAGTTGTTTTCATTGTTCTTCCTCCTGACCATGTTAAGCTGGTCTTTAATCTTGTTCATGTATCTTCTAGAAACCATTGCGTCTTTTCCGTTCGTAAAATTCACTCTGATAATGCCGCTGAGCGACATATCAAGTTTTGTAACCTTTGAAAAGTTCACAATATCCGTGTTCGAGATTCTTATGAAATCGGTCCAGCCGCATTTCGCAGCCAGCTCTTCAAACTCATAGAGCCTCATTTTTACAAGCAGCGTTTCGGTTCCGTCGCTGTCGCGCGAGGTTCCAGAAGCGGATGTGCCAGATTTGCCCATGCCGCCGTAGTTGCCAGAACCAGCCGAGCCCGTGCCGCCTGTCAGCGCTTCCATGTACACCTTTTTGTCCGCGCTGTAGATTCTGAAAATGTCGCTCTGCTTTACCTGAATGCAGTAGTCGGCATCCCATCCGTTGATGACTGTGTTCCGTCCAGTATCGTCCATCCGGCTTATTTTATCCGCGATGTCCTTTATGCCTTGTGTTTCGCAAGGCGTATGAATCGTGCAGAAAGGTGTACCGCAGTCTTCTATCTTTATTTGTGTTTTCAATTGAAGCTCCTGAAACCTATTGTAAACACAGGGCTTGAAAATGAATAGCCTTCAAAAGCGGATTTGTCTCCGCCTGCAAGAAGTATGTTCCGCCCCCCGAACTCTAGGACGAACGCGGCCCTTTGGTGATACTGGAACTCGAAGCCGCCGCCGAATGTAAGGTTTATCATCAAGGGCATCGAGAAAAAGTCGTGACCTGAGCACGAGAATAGTCCCAAAGAGCCGCTTATGAAGCCGTAACATCTTACGATGAACCCAGTACCGTTTGTCCGTCCGCCAAGAATCAGTTTGTTGCCGATTTGTGCGCCGCCGAACTCCAAAGGATCTGGATGTGCCGAGCTGCTTCTGCGTAGGGTGCCTCCTTCGCCCTGAATAAAAAAGCAGTCGCGCATGACAAAGACTTTTTCTTCCGGACGGCAGTTTATTCCAAACTCACCATAGCCGCCGTTTATGTCTTGCCCGCAGCTCCAGAATCCGCCGCTTACAAAACGGTAATTCATGTTTGCAGAAGAAAAATCCTGTGCAAACCCAACACTGCATAAAAATGCGACCAAAACTAAAATGATTGATGTCCTTTTCATGATTCGGAGTATATCGGCTTTCCTTATTGGGGTGTGGATTTTTGCGACAAGTGGCAGTTTATTGAGACAAGTGGTAGAAAAACTGATTTTTTATAGGCGCGAAGCTACGGCAGCTGCGCTACCTTCTCAGTTTTCCGGTCTTCCACGGCCCGCTAACGCTTGGTCTTTTTGCCCGCGAGCGGTCAAAAATCCTCGCCTTCGGCGACCGTTCCAGCCCGGCGCGTGCATATTATAAGCAATGTGTGTGCGTACTCGTTCTTGCGCCCGGTTTGGCGCGTGCACACTTGAAAACTCATTGCGTGCCTTTCCGTAAAACTGATATAATCATGCCGCCGGGAGATTTTTAATGAACCATCTTTTTACTAAAAAAGATATTTGGGCGTTGGTATGGCCGCTGATGATAGAACAGCTGCTTGCCATCACTCTGGGAATAGCTGACATTATAATGGTCGCGACTCTTGGGGAATCTGCCGTATCCGGTGTCTCTCTTGTAGATTCAATTTTCATTTTTATAAACCAGCTTTTTGCCGCGCTTGCAACTGGCGGCGCTGTCGTTTGCTCGCAGTATATCGGGAAAGGAAGCCCGGACATGGCGTCAAAAACGGCGAAACAGCTGCTTATAACAGTTTTTATAAGCGCGGTTGCCGTTGCCGCCATCGGGTTTGTGAGCATGAACGCGCTTCTTGGCGCTTTGTTCGGTAATATTGAGCCAGCCGTAATGGAAAACGCGCGGACGTATTTTTTCTGGATGCTTATCGGGCTTCCGTCCGTAGCTGTTTATAATGCCTGTGCCGCACTTTTTAGGGCACAACGAAACTCGCGTATTTCTATGTTCACGGGCTTTGTTATAAACGTGCTTAACATCGGCGGCAACGCGATAATGCTGTACGCTCTTCATTCCGGGGTTGAAGGCGTTGCTATTCCGACGTTCATCGCGCGGACGACGGCGGCAGTGATACTTTTGGTTTTGTTGTACGAGCCTGCTGCGGTGAGTTTTGGTGGCTTGGTGCGCGAAACGTCCAGTTTTTCAAGCAGTACGCACGGCTTGGCAGGTGCGGGTTCCGGGGCTTCGGGCGAATCCCGTGCGACTCAAATCATCTCCATAAAAGGGATCCTTCGGACGAAGCCGGATGTATATCTTATAAAGAAGATTTTGCAGATTGGCGTTCCGAATGGCTTGGAAAACAGCATGTTCCAGCTTGGAAAGATTCTTGTAATCACGCTTGTTGCGACTTTCGGAACAGGAGCCATCGCCGCGAACGCTGCTTCGAACACTATATCCAGTTTCCAGGTGCTTCCGGCTTCATCTATCGGGCTTGCGCTACTTACGGTCGTGGGGCAGTGTATGGGCGCGAAGCGTCCTGACGAAGCTGTGTATTACACAAAGCGGATGATGGCGGCATCTTATATCAGTATGGCGGTGCTGAACGTGCCGCTTCTGCTTTTTTCGCGGACACTTATCGGGTTTTACGGAATGTCGTCTGAAACAACGGAACTTGGCTGGCGTATGCTCATGTGTCATGGCATTACAGGCATTGTTTTCTGGCCGGCATCTTTTACGCTTCCTAATGCGCTTCGCGCCGCCAATGACGCGCGCTATACGATGATTGTGTCGCTTATAACTATGTGGACTGTTCGCGTAGGATTAAGCTACGTTTATGCGAACACTTTCGGTATGGGCGCGTTCGGCGTTTGGGCAGCTATGTCAACGGACTGGGTTTTCCGTGGCGCGTTCTTTATAATCCGTTTCAAAAGCGGAAAATGGAAAAACCGCCAGCTTGTATAGCTTGTTGATGCTAGGGCAGCGAGTGTTATGAGGCAGTTTTGGGATATGAAGTGCGTCATGAAGTGTCTCAAAGTTGTTAGTGACAAAACTGTGGCGATTCTGGTTAGATTTGCTGAAAGATATTCAAAGTTGAGTTTTACTCAAAGTGCGTAGCCAACAAGGTCCCCTGCAAGCCAGTATTGACGAACGAAGTGAGGAACCTACTGAGCTTGTAGGGATGTTGGCGAAAGCACTTTGAGATAATTACTTAAGTTAATTGTATAGGAGATTTACTACGGATGTTGAGTTACAGACACGCTTTTCATGCGGGAAATCATGCAGATATATTAAAACACTCGATGCTCATGCTCATTTTGCAGAGCCTTCAAAAAA
>JAEEGK010022062.1_pt1 | contig 13409 bp, 9 predicted proteins | sample 8958771 | NCBI WGS metagenome assembly JAEEGK01 (sample SAMN16246547, study PRJNA631951) | gut metagenome | biome: gut microbiome; feature: rumen; material: SC-attached | host: Bos | place: Iran: Karaj | collected 2018-10 | reverse complement strand
GCTTACGCCGTCGCTTCTTACGTATCGGGCTCTGTTGAAGCGTTCGTGGAGCGCATGAACAGCGAGATGGATAAACTCGGGCTTACACACACTCATTTTGTAGAGCCATCCGGCTACAGCGAGCAAAACATCACCACGGCAAGGGATTTTGTGGCTTTTTGCAGAATGTACATTCAGAGATATCCAGAAAGCTTAAAAAAATATCATTCTCTCGAAAGCTTTTCTTACCCGCAGCCGTGGAATTTGCCAGAAGGATACTCGTCGCTTTCAAAGCCAGCTTCTGTAAGGCGTTTTTACCCTGACAAACCCATAAAACAGGTTAACACAAACAAGACGCTTGGCCTTATTCCAGGCGCGGACGGGCTAAAAACAGGCTTTATAGATGAGTCCGGCTATAATCTTGCCTACACAGTCAGCCGCGGAGATACGCGTTTTATTTCTGTCACGCTAAGAGGTCCGGGTCATGGCTCGTGGGAAGGAAACAAATACCGCGTTGAAGACGCACAGACGCTTACGGATTTTGGCTACAATACGTTCACAACAGTAAGGCCTGTTGCGGTTGAGAATATCCCTGTTATCGTTGCGGGTGGAGAGGAAAACAGCTTGTTCTTGAAACAGTTGAACGACAACGCTATCACTGTGCCGCATATCGGGGGCTTTGATTTTCCAACAGACGGAAATGGACAAAAGATTTATCTTTCAAGAGCAGTTTCTGCGCCTACTTATATAGACGCGCCTGTAAAAGCGGGAGAGCAGTACGGAACTGTAACGTATTCGCTTGGAAACACTGTTTTGGCGACGGTTCCGCTCGTCGCGGACAGAGATGTTGAAGCAGCAGGCAGCCTGAAAATCTATATCGACCACCTGCTTCTTGGAGAGTGATTACCGTATCTCGGAGACTGGAACGATGCGGAAGCCTGCGTCAAGGATCGCCTCGACGAGCACGTCAAAGCGGTTGTAAAGATAGTCGCTGCGCGTTCCCTCTGACATTCCCAAAGAAACCGGAATAACCGCGCCTTCCTTAAAGTATCCAGAAAGATTGTCTATAGCGTCGGCGGTCGTAAAATATTTCTCGCCTTTTACAGCCGCATTTTCCAGCGTCGTCGTATCGTAAAGCGGAGTTGATGTCTCAACGTACGTATAACCCGCCGCCCTACCTGACGCAACGACTTTCGGATCTGCCTTGAACCAAGGAGCATGCCAGTAAAGCGTCAGTTCCTTTCCTGTAAGCGTGTAGAACTCATCCTCGTTGCGTGCAAGACCGCGGCGGATAAAGCTTTCGTCGCTTATGAACGACGACGACGTAAGATCCGCCGACGTAAAGAACATTGACGCGCATTCGTGTCCAGACTCAGCGATTTCCTGAACAGCCGTCGGGAAACGGCGCAAAAACTCACCGTTTATAAAGAATGTCACCTTAAGGTTGTTTTTCTTAAGAACTTCAAGAACTTTGGCAAGGCCGTCCGCGTTGTCGAGCGCGTCGAGCACAAGAGCCACCGCAGGACGCAAATCCTCTTTTTCTACATGCCGCCGGAAGAGCGGGCTTGTGGAGTAAAGCCCCGTAAGAGAGCGGACGTAAATTGCATTCTCGTAATCTGGGTTTCCTGAGCTTCCCAAGAAAACGCGGAAATAGCTGTTCTGCGTAACAGCCTTGCGGACTATAGAAGCGGCATAAGAATCCCATACATTCTGGGCTTCATTGTATTTGAAAGTTCCACATGAATTGGAAACTATAACTTCATTTGAACCGGCGTTCCAAGCGAACCGCTCTGCCGAAGAGAGCAAAAGTACTTTTGTCGTAGAAGTTCCGGGCTCCCAAAAGCGGATTGTCTCCGTACCGCCAATAAAAAGCGAGCGTCTGTCTATCCAGCGGCATGAAACTATATCTTCTTCGGCAAACTGATATATCTGCTGCCATGTTGAAAGCTTGTAGATATGTATGCTGTTCTTGTCGCGGAAGCAAAGCATCTTTCCGTCTGGCGAAAGCATCGGCTCTGTTACGAAAACTGGAAGCGGAAGTGCCGAAAAGTACGAGTTGTTTCTTGCGCTGTTAACGACAAGCTTGTAGACATAGCTTTCGTAGCTTGTCTCATGAAGCTGCTCTATCCATACAATCGGAATCTCTTCTCCGGTAGCATTATCTTCTGTCCAGAAAACCTTGAAAGAAACGGCAGTTCCCGGCACGCTTACAAATGGATAAGAGAAAAGAGTCGTAACAAAATTAAAGTCAGAGCCATCAAGCTCCATATACCACAATGTTCTGTTGTTCTGAACGAGCACGATAGAAGACGCATCGCTGTTAGTCCAGAAAGTGTCGTTCATGTTGTCGAACGCGTTAGGAAGCCTTCCTGCAACTGTTCCTGAACCCATCAAATCAGCATAAAGCGCGCGCGTGTAAAACTCGTTCGTTGCGATTTTATATACGATGTCGCAGTTGATGTATACAAGAAGAGAAGATGTCGCCCAGCTTACGTTCGCAATCGTGCCGTGCCCTATCCGGCGGAATTCCTCGGACATATTCGCAAGGCTGAATGTCTCGCTTGTCTCCAAAAAGTAAAGAGTTCCTTCTTTCTCATAGATAAGGCGCGCGGAATCAGGCGACCAAAGGACAGGAACGTAGCTGTAAGAAAACTCAGCATCGGGCGCAAGAACACGAGACTTTCCAGTTACCATGTTCTCCAAAACCAAATCTGCGCGCGCCGCCGTCTTTTTAACGAAACGGCACTGCCAGTTACCGTCCGGACTCACCGAAACTGCCGCCATATTAACAGCGTCTTTTCCGGAAATCCACGTAAGGGTGTTGTCGGGCACGGAATACTCGGCTATACCATCGGAGTTACGAATCTGGAGCTTTGTTCCGCCAAGGAAAACATCCATTTTCTCGGGGAAGCACGTAAGAAGCTTGCTTTCACCGGCGGCTGCCTCTCTTATATTGTCTGTAAGAGTAGCGCGGTAAAGCTTTTTATATGGAATATTCTCGTCTGACTTTGTAGCCGCCGAATAAAGCAGCATATCACTGGAGTTCAAATCAAGAGATGAGAAAGAAATCTGCGAAAAAACAGGCGTGGTAAAGAACAACGCCAAAACTGCAAAGACAAATATACCCCGAGTAACGGGGCGAATGGACAAATCACGCAAATATCTTATCATTTATTCCGATCCCTTCTCATCATAAATATTGTCATATCTCGTTCCAAATCGTCAAGCATACTGTTTATGCGCGAAAGCCTGGTGCTTTTTCTGGCAGGCTCCCCCTCGCTGCAAACATCGGCTTTTTTCGCCGAGGATGCGCCTACTGGAACAAGATCTTTTTCAAGCTGAGAACAGCCGCACCAAGGGCAGTGTATAAAATCCTTGCTTATTGTTCTTCCGCATTCAATGCAAATTCCTGGTACACGCATTTTTATCTCCTAATTTTCTAAAAACTCAATATAGAAGTCGGCGCGACGAGCTGACTGTTCTTGTAAACTGAGAAATGAAGGTGCGGACCCGTTGAGTATCCGGTGCTGCCGACATATCCAATCGTCTGTCCCTGATTAACTGTCTCACCTTTTTTCACCGTATATTTCTGCATATGGGCATACAAAGTCTGATATCCGTTGTCATGCGATATGATGACGTAATTGCCGTAAGTGTTGCTCCATCCTGCCGTAGATACTTTTCCGCCCATGCTCGCGCGGATTGAAGTTCCGGCTGAAACAGCCAAATCGATACCTGTGTGGTAGCTTCTTACGCCTGTAAACGGATCGGCGCGGTATCCGAACTCAGATGTTATTCTGTAGCTTCCTGCAAGAGGCTTAATCCAAAGCTCGCCAAGAGATTTTTTGAGCGTCGTGGAATCAAGCTTTCCGCCCGGTATGAAAAGAACAGTTCCCGGATGGATGATGTCTGATGTCATATCGTTGGCATCAAGAATATCCTCAACAGAAATACCATACTTAGCCGAAACAGAAGCCAACGAATCACCAGAAACAACTTTGTATGAAACACCGTCCATCGAAGGAATTTTCAATTTCTGACCAACCCAAAGCTTGCGCACATTTTCTATATTATTCACGGAAATCAGCGTAGAGATATTCGAAAGCCCGAACTTTCTTGAGATATCAGTTATGTTGTCTCCTGATTTGACGACATACTCGCTGTACTCAACGGCGCGTGTGAAAACATTTGTAACCGTAACGTCGGATATAGTACCGTCATCCTCAATCTGGCTGAACTCATCCTCAACGAACATCTGCTTCATCGCGTTCTCAACGATGCTGAAACCTGGCAAATCGCCTTCGGAAACGAAAACAGCCTGCTGCGGGCGCGACAAAACAAGAAGATAAACCCTGAAAAACAAAACTGAGCCAAGAGCAATTGCCGCAACGACCGCGAAGAACCACCGCAGCGAATACACGGAAGATGCGAAAACCTTTATAATTTCAGAAGTTGTAGCCCCTGCTCTCTCAACAGCTTTTGCCTGTGCCTCATTCTTTTTGCGTGTAGGACGCTGCAAGGCATTCTGCTTTTGAAGCATTTTATCTAAAGAATCCGCCTCATATTCAGGGGTGCAATATGAGCGAGTATCGAGAAAACTGATAATTTCCATACTCATCTATCGACATAAACAAAGCTCCATATTAGAATAAACTGTTATGAAATCCGGGAAAAGAAACATTCTTATCTATATTGCAGCTGGAATCGTCATCGGTATTTTTCTAAGGATTTTCATAATCAACGTGGAGAAAGTCTCTGGAACCTCGATGGAGCCTTCAATCAAAGAGGGAGACACTGTATTTGTGAACAAGCTCGCTTACGGAATTGCAAACCCTGCGACAGGCAGGCTCGTCGTGCAGTGGGCAGAGCCAAAGATAGACGACATAATTGTTTATTACATGAACGACAAGCTCGTTATGAAACGATGCGTTGCCACAGAAAATATGCCTCTGGATTTTTCAAAGGATTCAGGATATAGTTTCACAGTCGGAGGAACGGAAATTCCGCTGACAGAACAGCAATATCAGCGTTTGAAATACGATGAGTCCGTTCCTGACGGAACTGTTCTTGCGATAGGCGACAATTACGAGGAGTCGGTGGATTCTCGCACATATGGATTTATTGAAGTCGATAGTATAATTGGGAAAGTTATATGGCATTGAACAATTTTTTTTCTAAACCAAGACTCATAATACTCATAGTTTTTTTCATCCTGTTCGCCGCCTATATAATTGGCTCTTACGGTGTGCTCGCCTTCAAAGAAAACACAACGACAGCAAGCGTCTCAATTGAAGTTGAGCGCGGCTCCATACTCGACTACAGCGGAAAACCGCTCGCCGTAGACACGACGTTCTATCATCTTGCAGCAACGCCATCAATGCTTGTGGGAAAAGAAGGACTTGCAGCACAGGCTGTCGCGCCCGTAACAGGCCTCGCGCCGGATACGATAAAAGAGATGATCCTTAACGCCAAGTCTGATTTCCTTTACATAAAGAAAAAGCTTACTGAAACTCAGCACGACGAGCTTGTGACAGCAATAGAAAACAGCGGTTTGCGCGGACTTTACTTTGACTCGATTCCCGGACGAATCTACCCGGAGAACGAACTTGCCTCACAAGTCATAGGATTTATGGGCGATGACGGCAAAGGATTTTCAGGCATTGAATACACAATGCAGGATGTTCTTTCACCTGAGCTCCCCGCATTAAACGACATAACGGAAAACACCACGCTCCGTGGAAAAAACGTCTATCTTACGATAGACTCAACGCTTCAGCACAAACTTGAGGCTATTGCCGTCGAAGCAATAACGACGACAGAGGCAGAAAGCCTGATGCTGCTCGCTATGGAAGCAAAGACAGGCGAAATCCTTTCGTATATAAGCCTGCCGTCCGTAAACCTGAACGAATACAGCTCAAGTACGGCGGAAGAGCAGATGAACAGGCCTACCGTTATTGCGTATGAGCCCGGTTCTGTTTTTAAGATTTTCTCGGTCGCGTCGTTCATAGAATCTGGAGCGATAAGCAAAAACGAGACATTTATTTGCGATGGACGGTTCGAAATAACTGACGCAAAAGGCGAGAAAGTCGTTATGACGTGTCTTGACCATCATGGAAAGATAACGGCAGAGGAAGCTCTTAAATACTCATGCAACGACGCGCTTGCCCAGATGAGCCAGAAAATTGACACGCAGCTTTTCCTTGACTACATCCATAAATTCGGGTTTGGCGCAAAGACGGGCATAGAGCTTTCTGGCGAAACCCGCGGATTTGTTAACAGCCCTGAAAACAAATCGCTCTGGTCGCTCCGTTCAAAGCCGACAATCTCCATTGGACAGGAGATAAGCGTTTCCGCGCTTCAGATGGTACAGGCTGCGTCTGCGCTTGCGAACGACGGTATTCCTGTTCAGCCAACACTCATCTCGAAAATAAAGGATGCTACCGGCAAGATTGAATACCAGCACACGCCTGTTTACAAAGACCAAGTAATCTCAAAGAGCACGGCTGATTATCTTTTGAGTTGTATGGAAACCGTAGCGCAGACAGGAACAGGACACAGGGCTAACATAAAAGATGTGAGCATCGGTGTAAAAACTGGTACGGCGCAAATGCTCAATGAAAACGGACACGGATACAGCGAAACAGACTTCCTTTCCAACTGTATGGCGATATTCCCGATAGATTCTCCAGAGATAATTCTTTACATCGTAATAAGTAAAGCAAAAGGAGAGACATACGCCGGACGCATTGTCGCCCCTGTAATAGCTCAGGCGGCGGACGTAATTATAGACCATCTTGGTATGGCACGAGCAAACGCAGCCTCTATCTATCACTCCGGCTCGATATCGTTCTACACAGGAAAACAGGTTGAGATTGGCGACACTATTCCAGATTTTATAGGAACACCGAAAAAACTTCTTACAGATTTGCTTTCAAGAAATGATTTGATTATACGTATTGAGGGCGAAGGCTACGTTATCTCGCAAAATCCGCCGCCAGGAACGCCTGTAACACCGAACATGACGATAGAGCTGCAGCTGGAATGAACGAAGACTTGTACCAAAAGAACATAAATGCTTTCCGCATAAGATTTCCGGAGCTTTTCGCCATTTTGAAAGCGGGTCTTCTTCCAGGTTCCGACAAGCTGCCTTCCCTGCCCCAAGACACAACATTTCAGCAGGCAAAAAACGGCTCATGGACTGCTTTATACGCAGGAACGCTGCTCCACTCGTCATACAACCCCGAGCGAGAAGCAGAAAAGCTCGTCTCAGCAGCTGCAGAAAAAGAGTTTTCAGCCGGCGTTTTCATGGGCGCCGGTTTAGGATACGCGCCAATCTGTTTTGCGAACAAGTTTCCGCACAAAACACTCATAATAATTGAACCGGATATAAAACGCCTTATAGCCGCTTTTTACGCCACGGACTGGACACCCATTTTCCGCCAGCCCTCATGCGTCATCCTTACCGGCGCGACACAGCCGCAAATCATTGCGATTCTAGAAAATGCCGGTCTTGAAGATTGCTTCTTTTTTCAGACACCGTCGCACGAATTTCACGACCCGCACTTTTTTACAGCACTCAAACAGCTTATAGACCGGAACAAGCAGAAGCACAAAATAAACAGCAGGACACTCAAAACTTTTTCACGGCTGTGGTTCAGCAACATGTGCCGCAATATTGACCAAATGGCGTTGCGCACTGGAATCACCGCGTTCGAGAACCGGGCTGCCGGCATACCAGCGTGTATAATAGCCGCAGGGCCTTCGCTCGACGAGATTCTGCCGACGCTTGCTGAGCTAAAAAAACGATGCATTCTTATTTGCGTAGACACTGCTTTGAGGGCGTGCCTGCGCACCGGTGTACAGCCGCATTTCGTTGTGCTTACAGACCCGCAATACTGGAACGCACGCCACATAGAAGGGCTTTCCGCGCCGAACACGATACTCGTAACGGAGACAGCCGCCTATCCTTCTGTTTTCCGTTTTGACTGCAAAAGCATACACCTTTGCTCGTCATTTTTTCCGCTTGGGCAGTATATAGAGAAACACACATTCTGCAACGGAAAACTTGGCACAGGCGGCTCAGTTGCTTCCACAGCGTGGGATTTCGCACGTTTTTGCGGCTGCAAGACAATATATGTGGCAGGGCTCGATTTAGGATTTCCGGGCGGAAAAACGCACACGAAAGGAAGCACTTTCGAAGAAAAAGCTTATCTTGACGCGAACCGCCTCAAAAACGCGGAGACATTTATTTCCGGTGCGTTGTTCGGCGCGAACACAATGAACGCTAAAAGCTACAGCGGCAATAATATAAAAACAGACAATAGAATGTCGCTTTATGCATGGTGGTTCGAAAGCCGGTGCGCAGAATACCCGGATGTGCACACATACACGCTAACCCCAGAAAGCCTTGCTATACCTGGAATAAGGCAGATTATCCCACAGGAAAGCATACAGCAAGCTGGTGGCACTCACGAGTCTGCCGCGCCTGCTTCAACACCCTCCGTTGCCGCCGTTCTTTCCGAGCCTTCTCGCGAAAAAGAAATAAACGCATTTCTTGAATCTTGCGAAAAAGAAAGCCTTGCGACAAGCGAAAAAGAACGGCGCGATAAACTGAACGAAGCGTTGGGCTCGCTCAGGAACGACCTTCAAAACATGAAGCAGTGCGCGGAAAAAGCCGTTTTCTTGTGCCGGACGCACTGCAGGACGGACGCAGAATACAAACGCATTCTCGCCTCGCTTTCCGAATGTGACAAAGCACTTATGAAAAGCGAAGCGTCCGAGCTTGCGTCGCTATTGTTCCCCGGCAAGGAAGAACTAGAGGCGCTAAAAGCCGACATAAAGCCAGACGGCACAAATCCATATTCTGAAAATCTGCTCACATCAAGTTTGATATACAAGCGGATTCTCGACTCTATCGAACAGTGGGAACGCCGTCTTCCGTAAAAACTTACTAAAGTAACCTCGTATCCGCTCCGATATTATAAATGTTGATGACACTTACTTCGGACGGTAAACGACATCCAGACGGCCGAGGATAATGTTATAAAACACTATATATCGGCCGGAAAGCAGTGTGAGAAGTTTTCCGGCTATTTTTTTCCCTACACAATTATAAATTGATTTCCATGCTTTTCCGCGCTATACTACCTTATGTAAAATCTGATTTTGTGCGATAATAAAGATAGGAGTTCGTATGAATAGTTTTAAAGTAGCAGATTTAAAATCCGGTGAATTTTTTACAGATGACGTTACTATCGACAATACATTCCTTCTTTTAACAAACTCAATACCTGTATCCGATGAACTTCTTACCGCTTTAAAAGACTGGAGCTTCACAGAAATTTACAGCGAAGGCACAATCACAGCTAACGAAGTGCCCGCCGCACCAGAAGCACCAGAGGCCGGACTTATAGAAATAACAGAAGAAAACGCCGAAGAACAGCCTGCAATTCATAAACCAGACAGCGAAGCTCTTAAACAGTCGATAGAAAATGTAGAGCAGCAGGATACTCAGAACACTGAAGCGTCACGTATAATGACGGTTCTGAACGTTTACAACGAGTATCTGAACTATATCTATGCAGTTTACACACGTTTCGCAACTCACAAAGAACTTGATTACGATGATATTTCAGCAACGGTCAGGGAACTTTGTTTCTTCATAAAAGACAACAAAAACTACATTCTTCGCCTTAACCCGACGCAGGACGCACAGAGCAAGATGTTCCTTATCAACCACTCTCTCCGTTCAACGATAATCGCAATCACGATCGGATTGCAGCTCAGGTTTCCGCTTACAAAGCTCATCGAGCTTGGTATTTCCAGCATCCTGCACGAAATCGGTATGCTCCAGCTGCCTCCGCAATACTATCTTGCCGACAAAACGCTTACCGGTATTGAAAGAAAAGCGATACTCACACACCCGCTTCATTCATACAACATACTGAAAAAAGCGAATTTCCCGCTGAGCATCTGCCTTGGCGTTCTTGATCACCACGAGCGTGAGGACGGCTCAGGCTATCCGCGCCATCTTTCTGGCAATGATATGTCACTTTATGCGAAAATAATCGCCGTCGCCTGCTCATACGAAGCTATTACCGCACCACGTCACTACAAGGATGCACAGGGCTCATACGAGGCGATGGTAGAGATTCTTAAGAACAGTCGCAAAACTTACAACGAAACGATAATTCGCGCGCTTTTGGGCGCAATCTCACTTTTCCCAATAGGAAGCTATGTTTATCTTTCTGACGGAAGAATCGGACAGGTCGTTGACGCGAACCCAGAAAACCCGAAGAACCCGATTGTACAGGTTCTGAACGACCCGACGACGATTGATAACAAAGAAGAGACTATTAAGACTTCTGATACGGGAATTCACATTGTCAGGGCTCTGAACAAAGAAGAGACGGAAGAAGTTAGGAACTCAGCCGCAGAAATTGAAGAGATGCGGGCTAGCCAAAAACAGTAGTTTCTATTTTCGCGCTTCGTACATCGCCAAATAATCAGCCAAATGCTTAGGCAATGTCTCAAACGGTTTCAGGTGATATGGACATTTTTCTGCGCACGCGCCGCATTTCGTACAGCTTTCAATACGCATCATTTTCTCGTGCCATTCAGGTGTAAGCCAGTTTTCAGAAGGAGAGCGGCGTAAAAGCTGCATCATGCGGTTAGCGTCATTTATCGGGATATCCTGCGGACACGGCAGACAGTAGCCGCATCCACGGCAGAAGTCACCTGAAAGCTCTGCACGCTCTTCCATCGCCTCAATATTGAAACGCTCGTCTACAACAGGCGGATGGGCTTCAAAGTAAAGGATCTGCTGAATCTCCTCCATCTTCTGGATGCCCCAGATAGGAACGACATTCTCATACTGACGGATAAAACCAAATGCCAGCGGGATATTCGTCAGAAGGCCGCCACACAAAGCTTTCATCGCAATGAAGCCCACGTCATTCTTTTCGCAAAGCTGTACAAGCTCTATTTCCTCTTTTGTGGCAAGAAGGCTGAACGGATACTGGACTGTCTCGTACAATCCGGAAAGCACCGCGCTCCTTGCTATTTCCAAAGAATGCGACGTAATTCCGATATGGCGTATTTTTCCCTGATTTTTAAGCGTGACAAGCGTATCGTAAAGCCTGTCCTTGCTTCCCGGCACAGGGAGAAAACCGGGGTTATGCAGCTGGTACAAGTCTATGTAATCAGTCTGCAAAGCCTCAAGGCTCTTAGAAAGATCATCTCTAAGAGCCTCGGCTGTCACGGCAGCTGATTTTGTCGCGATGAAAACGTCTTTTCTCATTCCGTAAAAAGCAAAGCCGAGCTTTTCTTCGCTGTCGGAGTAAGCCCTTGCGGTATCAAAAAAGTTGATTCCGCCCTCGTAAGCCGCGCGGATAATCGAAACAGCTTCTTCCATATCCTTTACACGCTGGATTGGAAGCGAGCCGAACGAAGAGCGGCTTACCATCATATTTGTTTTTCCCAGAGAAACGTATTCCATCGTGACACCTTCAGTTATGCACGTTTATAGTTTTTAATCTCCTGGCGGATGCGCTCAGAAAGATGCTCAACAGGAACGCGCACCTGCTCCATAGAATCGCGGAAGCGGAGCGTAACCGTGTTGAAATCAGGATTCGGCGAACCATCGTCTTTCTTCTCGTTAATCGTGTCGTAGTCGATTGTTACGCAGAAAGGTGTTCCAACCTCGTCCTGGCGGCGGTAGCGTTTTCCAACAGTTCCGCTCACGTCGTAATCTGTAACGTAATCCTCTTTAAGAATATGCTGAACTTCCTTTGCTTTCTCGGCAAGTCCGTCCTTCTTCATCAACGGAAGAACAGCTACCGTAATAGGCGCAAGACGCGGATCAAGATGAAGGACAGTTCTGTAATCTTCCTTGCCGTCCGTACCTACGTTCTGCTCCTCGTAAGCCTCGCACAGGAACATCAGGAAGTTTCTGTTAAGACCAGCAGAAGTCTCTATAACATAAGGAATGTACTTCTTATTGCCGTCATCCTGATCGATATAGTTCATATCTTTCTTTGAATACTGCATGTGCTGTGAAAGGTCAAAGTCAGTGCGGCTGTGAATACCCTCAATCTCCTCAAAACCGATTGGGAACTTGTACGTAACGTCGTACGCATCCTTTGCATAATGAGCGAGCTTGTCGTGGTGGTGCCACTTAAGGTGCTCTTCTTTGATACCGTACTTAAGGTAGAAGTTCCATCTGTCTTTGCGCCAGCGCTCGAACGTCTCGTCCTCAGTGCCTGGCTTGCAGAAATACTCCATCTCCATCTGCTCGAACTCGCATGTGCGGAAAATGAAGTTCTTGAAGATAATCTCGTTGCGGAAAGACTTACCGACCTGAGCAACGCCGAAAGGAACTTTCATGCGATTTGACTGAACGATATTCTTGAAATCAACGAAAATTGACTGACATGTCTCCGGGCGCAAGTAAACGAGAGAAGCGTCGTTTGCGACAGGACCAAGATGTGTCTTGAACATCAGGTTGAACTCGCGGACATCCGTATATTTTCTGTTCGTGCTTCCGCATGTCGGGCAGTTGATATGCTCATCGATAAAAGCCTTCATTTCCTCGTGGGTCATTGTATCAACTGGCTTTCCCGGATTGACTCCGTGCTTTTCGCAGTAGTCTTCTATAAGCTGGTCGGCGCGGAAACGTGCCTTACACTCTGTACAGTCGATCATCGGGTCAGAAAAGTGGCCAACATGTCCTGAAGCTTCCCATGTCGTGTGATGCATGAAAATTGCACCGTCCAAGCCCACAACATCGTCGTGGAGCTGAGTCATCTCTTTCCACCATGCGTTCTGGATATTCCGCTTAAAATCAACACCTAAAGGACCGTAATCCCAGGCACCCGCCTGTCCGCCGTAAATTTCTGACGACTGATACACAAAACCGCGTCTTTTGCAAAGACTTACGATTTTGTCCATTGTTACTTCATGATTATCCATGATTTTTTTCCTTGCTTCCTTGCGGCCTTTCTGGAGGAAAGGCACCTTATTCTGTCGCATTAGCCACATTCGACCGATGCGCCGGGTCCACCGCACCGGCGGCTTTCCCTACGACCCACATAATACCTGACTATGTGGGGGCAGTCTGTCAACTATAGCATATAGACGATATATCAACAAGAGGAACGACCCAGCGCATTGCCAACGGCTATTTTATGTAGTTCTTTTCTTTCATGATGTTGAAGACGGAATTCTGGCTGCACCAATGCGCACTTCCGCCATAAACGAATGTTGTGCCGCCCTCAAGAATGTAGTCATGGATTTTCTCTGACCACGCTTCGTTTCTTTCTGCGTAAACGGTGTTCGCATAGCGGATAAGAACCGGGTCAACGTCCTCACCAAGCTCTTCCTGCTCCTCGCCGTCAACCAAAGCTTGGATAGTTTCCGGTTCGTCATCCACA
>JAEEGK010022060.1_pt1 | contig 13409 bp, 8 predicted proteins | sample 8958771 | NCBI WGS metagenome assembly JAEEGK01 (sample SAMN16246547, study PRJNA631951) | gut metagenome | biome: gut microbiome; feature: rumen; material: SC-attached | host: Bos | place: Iran: Karaj | collected 2018-10 | reverse complement strand
AGGTTGAGGATATCGCCAACGTTGCTACCTTCCTGGCTTCTGATATGTCTAGCTACGTTAGCGGTCAGGTCATCCAGGTTGATGGTGGTATGAACATGTAATCAATTGATAATTGACAATTGAAGATTGATAATTATGGAAGTCGTTTACGAAGACAACCATATTATAATAGTTAACAAACAGAGTGGGGAGATCGTGCAGGGTGATAAAACTGGCGATCGCCCCCTTTCTGATTTGGTGAAAGACTATATAAAAGATAGGTACGCGAAGCCAGGAGCCGTTTTTCTGGGTGTAGTGCACCGTCTGGATCGTCCTGTTTCAGGACTTGTAGTCTTTGCCAGAACATCTAAAGCTTTGACCAGACTCAACAAGATGTTTGCTGAAGGCGAGGTGCACAAGACTTATTGGGCGATAGTAAAGAATACGCCAAAGCAGCTTGAGGGTACACTCGAGAACTGGCTGGTGCGCAATGAGAAGCAGAACAAGAGTTATGCATACGATCGTGAGCGCCCAAACGCCAAGAAGGCAATACTGAAGTATCGCACGATAGGACACTCTGACAACTATACTCTGCTTGAGGTGCAGCTTATGACAGGCCGTCATCATCAGATACGTTGCCAGCTTGCAGCCATGGGCTGTCCCATCAAGGGCGACCTGAAGTATGGCGCCCCACGCAGCAATCCTGACGGCAGCATATCGCTACTGTCGCGCCGTGTTGAGTTTGTTCATCCTGTATCAAAGGAAACCATAACCGCTGTAGCTCCACTGCCCAAAGATGCGCTGTGGCAGGCTATAGCACCTAAGTAAGAAATGAAGAAGGCACTGAAGTGGTTGGGTATAGCGGTGTTGACGCCCATACTGCTCTTTGTGATACTAGCCGCACTTATCTACTTTCCGCCAGTGCAGAACTGGGCGGTAAAGAAGGTGGCCGCCATCGCCTCAGAGAAGACAGGCATGGACATCACCATCGAGCACGTATGCCTGGAGTTCCCACTCGACCTGGGCATCGAGGGCTTTCGTGCACTTCATAAAAACGACTCAGTAGCCAATCAGACTGACACCATCGCCGATGTAAGGAAGATGGTGTGCGACGTGCGCCTGTTGCCACTGCTTGACAGTCGTGTTGTTATCGACGAGCTATCGCTGACACAGGCCAAGATAAACACCAACGGCTTCATAGGCGACCTGAGAATAAAGGGCGAGCTGCAAGAACTCTGGCTTTCGTCCAGAGGCATCGACCTCGACAAGGAGACTGTTGAGGTAAATGGAGCACGACTTTCAGAAGCACGACTGGACATCGCACTTAGCGATACAGCGGCTGTAGACACCACAGAATCAACAATGAAGTGGATAGTAAATGCTGATTCAGTGAGTATCCTGAAGAGTGACTTCATGGTTCATCTGCCTGGCGACACACTTAATGCTCAGGCATATATGGGTAGGGCAGTGGCGCGCGACGTGCAGGCCGACCTGGGTAATAATATATATAAGGTGGGAAGTCTTGACTGGCATGATGGTCGGCTGAACTACGACAATCGTTTTGAGACGGCTATTGATGGACTGGACTATAACCACTTGGCGCTTAGCGATATCAACCTGCGTGTAGAGTCGATAGAGTACATGGCGCCTAACACCTCTCTTATAATAAAGGACCTGCGAGCCAAAGAGAAGAGTGGGTTGGAGATAAGTCACCTGTCGGCCAAAATAACCATGGACGACAAGCGTGTTACCATCCCACAACTAAAGCTGAAGACGCCTGACACAGAGATAGAGACAGAACTGGCGATGGACTTCAATACCTTTGATGACCTGAATCCAGGTGCGATGAAGTTCCGTCTGAATGCCCAGATAGGCAAGCAGGACCTGATGCGATTTATGGGCGATATGCCACAGCAGTTTGTGCGCAACTATCCTAACCATCCCATCAGCATCAAGGGCTCTATCAATGGTAACATGCAGCACATGACGTTTACTGGGCTCGACATCCATCTGCCCACAGCCTTCCGCATGACAGCCAGTGGTAAGGCCGACAATGTGACTGACATCACCAAGATGAAGGCCGACATAGCGTTGAGTGCAAGGACTGAGAATATCAATTTTGCACTGGCACTGGCTGATCCTGCCATGATGCGCGATTATCGCATACCTGGCGGCATGCAGCTTGATGGCACACTGAAGGCCGACGGCACACGATATGCCACCAACCTGACAGCACGCGAGGGTGCAGGCACTGTCAAGTTGAATGGCACTGCCAGCATACCTACCAATGCCAAGGGCGACCTGCTGATGGAGGCTATCAGCTACGATGCAGATATCAGCGTGGACCGTTTGAACCTGCACCACTTTATGCCACGCGACTCTATCTACACTTGCAGTGCAGACATTAAGGCAAAGGGTTATGGCACTGACTTCCTGTCGAACAAGAGCAAGCTTACTGCCAGTGCTAAGGTGCACCAGTTGCAGTATGGTAGTTGGAATCTGAAGAACATCACTGCCGAAAGCACTCTGGCTAATGGTCATGCACTGGCATCGATCATTGGTCATAATGAGTTGTTTAATGGTACAGTGGGTGTAGACGCACTGCTTAACACCAAGAAACTGATGGCCACTGTAAGCGCCGACCTTGACAAGGCCGACCTGTATAGAATGCGACTGGTAGACACACCACTTACTATAGGTATGTGTGGCTCTGTGGATGTAGTATCAGACATGAAGCTGACCCACAAGGTAACTGGACTGGTTGACGAGATATTCATCGAGGGACAGAAAGAGACACTGCGTCCTGACTTCATAGGTCTGCATATCAATACAACGCCTGACACTGTTATAGGTCGCATACAGAGTGGCGACTTCATAGTGAAATTCGATGCACGTGGCGACTATGAGCGTCTGCTTAACAGACTCAGCATGCTGGGCGATTCTGTTATGGCGCAGTTTGATAAGCGCATTATCGACCAGTCGGCCATCAAGCGCCTGTTGCCTGAAATGAAACTTCACGTAGAGAGTAAGCGCGACAACCCTGTGGCCAGCCTGATGAAGGCACTCGACATCAACTTCAAGGAACTGATGCTCGATGTAACTACATCGCCTACAACGGGTATCAATGGTAAGAGCTATCTGTACTCGTTGGTTTACGACAGCACACGTATCGACACCATACGTCTGAACCTCACACAGAAGGGCGAACGACTGACATATCAAGGACAGATACGCAACAACAAGCGTAATCCTCAGTTCGTGTTCAATGCACTTGTGGATGGCGCTGTTCACCAGCATGGTGCCTTGGTGGGCCTGCGCTATTTCGACCAGCACGACAAGATGGGCGTACGCTTGGGTGCAACAGCTGAGATGGAGGAGGATGGCATACGATTCAAGCTGATGCCAGAACGCCCAACAATCGGCTATAAGGTGTTCAACCTCAACAAGGACAACTATCTGTTTATGGGCCGCAACAAGCGATTGCAGGCTAAGGTCGACCTGATAGCCGACGACAAGACAGGTATCAAGCTGTATACAGAGAATCAGGATTCTACCATGCTGCAGGATATCACCATGAGTATCAACCAGTTGGATCTTGGCGAACTCACCTCAGTGATACCTTATCTGCCCAGAATCACTGGTAAGCTTAACGGCGACTACCACATAATTCAGGATCAGAACGAGAACATCTCTATAGCATCTGATATGGGTGTGCAGAAGATGACCTACGAGGGATCGCCCATTGGTAATATCAGCACAGAGTTGGTATATCTGATGAAGGAGGACGATACCCACGCAGTAGAGGCACGCCTGATGCTTGATGAGGAGGAGTTTGGTATGCTCAGTGGTATCTACAAGAGCGAAGGCGAAGGATTTATCGATGCCAACTTCACTATGACTCGTCTGCCACTATCGCTGGTAAATGGTTTCGTGCCAGATCAGATGGTAGGTCTTGAGGGTTATGGTGAGGGTAGTGTAACCATACGTGGTACCACCAGTCATCCAGAGGTAAACGGTGAGATGTTTGTGGATTCTGCCTATCTGGTTAGTATCCCATACGGCATACGAATGCGATTTGATGACGACCCAGTGCGCATAGTGGATTCTAAGCTGTTGCTCGAGAACTTTGGTTTGCGTTCAAGTAATAACGACCTGCTAAACCTGATGGGTAGCATCGACTTCAGCGATACAGAGCATATCATGATGGACATGCGTATGAGAGCGCGCAACTTCCTGCTTATCGACTCTAAGCAGCAGGCCAAGAGTGTAGCATGGGGTAAGGCCTATGTCAACTTCCTGACTCGACTGCAAGGACCGCTCGAGGCTCTCAACATGCGTGGACGTCTGGATGTGCTTGGTTCTACTGATATGAAATACCTGTTGCTCGACTCGCCGTTGAGCACAGACACACGTCTGGATGAGTTGGTTAAGTTTACTGACTTCAGCGACTCTACACAGACAGTCGTAACACAGCCCACACCGTCAGGAGTTAATATCGACCTCACCGTCAATGTGTCGCAGGGTGCCCACATAGTCTGCAACCTGAATGCCGATGAGAGCAACTATGTGGACCTGATGGGTGGTGGCGACCTCAGAATGAAGTACAACTCTGAGGGCATCAACCTTACAGGCCGCTACACACTGTCGAGTGGCGAGATGAAGTACTCGCTGCCAGTAATCCCACTTAAGACCTTTACTGTCAAGGAGGGCAGCTACGTCGAGTTTACTGGCGATCCTATGAATCCTAAGCTTAACATCACTGCTGTAGAGCGCACCAAGTCGAATGTCACCAACGAGGCTGGCGTAAGCCGCACTGTGCAGTTCGATTGTGGTGTTGTAATCACCAAGACTCTCAATGACATGGGACTTGAGTTTATTATCGATGCACCTGAGGATCAGACAGTAAGTGGCGAGCTTGCCACCATGTCGAAGGAGGAAAGAGGAAAGATAGCCGTTGCCATGCTTACCACAGGTATGTATCTGGCCGACGGCAATACTGGCGGATTCTCGATGAACTCTGCACTGAGCTCATTCCTGCAGAGCGAGATCAACAGCATAGCTGGTTCTGCACTGAAGACACTCGACCTCAGTGTGGGTATCGACAACTCTACTGATGCCTCTGGAACCATGCATACAGACTATTCGTTCAAGTTTGCCAAGCGATTCTTCAACAATCGACTTAAGATAGAGCTTGGTGGTAAGGTGTCATCAGGTCATTCTGAAGATATGGGAGGAGCAGACAACCATTCGTTCTTCGACAATGTCACGATGGAGTATCGCCTGAACCAGGATGCCACCAAGAACCTGAAGCTGTTCTACAATCAGAACGTCTACGACTGGCTTGAGGGCTACACAGGCGAATACGGCTTAGGTTTTGTATGGCGTCGCAAGCTCAACAGCCTGCTCGATGTACTTACATTCTGGAAAAAGGAGCAGCCATCGATGATGCCGCGTACCACAACTCCACGCGACACACTGCGTACTGATAGTGTCAGACCCATAAACAGACAGCCCAATGCTAAGTAGAATAAAATATATAGCCCTAGTGCTTTGTCTCGTGTCATGTTCGATGACAAAGAACATCCCTGACGATGACCAGCTCTTCACAGGTCTTACCAAGATTGCCTATGAGGATGATAAGGAATATGACGTAGAGGCTTACGACGCCCACTTGGATAACACCAAGCTTGAGGTAGAGGCTGCACTGGCCACCCAGCCCAACGGATCGCTGTTTGGCAGTAGTACCATCACCGTTCCATGGTCGTGGCATCTGTGGGTGTATAATAAGTTCTCAGGCAAGGAGTCTGGCTTTGCTAAGTGGATGACCAAGACCTTTGGTAAGGCTCCTGTTCTTATGAGTAATGTAAACCCCACGCTTCGCAGTAGTGTGGCCCGTTCTGTGCTGCGCAATAACGGCTATTTCCGTGGCGACGTGACCTACGAACTTGTGCCACAGAAGAATCCTAAGAAGTGCAAGATAGGGTATACCATCCATCTCGATTCGCTCTTCACGCTCGACTCTGTAAGCTATGTCAACTTCCCAGCGCCCATACAGACACTCATCGACTCTACCAGCGAAGAGAGTCTCATCAAGAGCCAGTCGCCGTTCAGTATCAACAATCTCGATGCAGAGCGTTCGCGCATCAGCACCCTGCTGCGTAATAGCGGCTACTACTATTACAGCCCCAGCTATGCATCTTATCTGGCTGATACCTTTGCTGTAGATAACAAGACACAACTGCGATTCCAGTTGGCTAATGGCGTACCTGATGCTGCCCTGCATAAGTGGTACATAGGCAAGCTCGATGTAAACTTCCGCAAGTCGGCACGCGAGGTGCTGACCGACTCTGTACAGCGTCGTTACCTCACCATCCATTTTAATGGCAAGAAGTCGCCCATCATGCCTCGCGTGGTGCTGCGCAACCTTCGCTTACGCCCTCGTCAGGAGTTCAGTTATGAGAAGTACCAGGAGTCGGCCAGCAAGATCAATGCTACAGGCGTGTTCAGCAGCACCGACTTCCAGTTCATTCCTCGCACTGATTCTGATACACTCGATCTGCGATTGAACTGCACGTTCGACAAGCCATACGATTTCTATATCGAGGGCAACGCTATCGGCCGTACCAGTGGTCGTTATGGTCCTGAGCTCAAGGTCGGTCTTACACGTCGTAATGCCTTCCGTGCTGGCGAAAAGCTCGATCTCAACCTGCATGGTGCCTACGAGTGGCAGAAGGGTGCCAATGCCGATATGAACAGCTACCAGTATGGTGCTGATGTGTCGATAGAGTTCCCACGCATCATCGCACCTTTCTATAATAGCGATCGTGTGCGTCGCGACAAGAACGGGCGTCCCATCCGTCGCCGTTTCTATTCTTCGCCTACCACCTATGCCAAGGTGTCGAGCGATGTGATACGTCGCCCAGAATATTACAAGATGCATATTGTTACTGGCGAGTGGACCTATCGCTGGCAGTCGTCGGCCAACAGTCGTCATGAGTTCTCGCCACTCACACTTAAGTATCAGTACATGAACAGCCACACAGAGAAGTTCGACTCTGTCATCATCACCAATCCATATCTGGCTGCTTCGATGGAAGACTGGTTTACGCCCAAGATGCGCTATACCTATATGTACACCAGTCCCACCACAAAGCGTCACCCCATACGTTGGGAGTTCACTATCGAGGAGTCGGGCAATCTCCTGTCGTTATGGGATTATATAGGCGGTCACCCGTTCGACGAGAAGGATAAGACACTCTTCAAGACACCATATTCGCAGTTCCTGCGCTTCGAGACCGATTTCACTAAGACGTGGAATATCACTCCAACATCAAGTCTCGTAGGTCATGTCAATGGAGGTGTCTTGTATAACTATGGCAACAGCAGCGAGGCTCCTTACAGCGAGTACTTCTATGCAGGCGGAGCCAATACCATCAGAGCCTTTGGAGTGCGCGAGATAGGTCCTGGCAACTTTAATGGCGCTGGTCTGGGCCGCCAGTTGTGCTATCTTATACAGAATGGTGAGATTAAGTTGGTGGGCAACCTGGAGTATCGCACCAAACTCTTTGGCGATCTTAACGGCGCCATATTCCTTGATGCAGGTAACGTCTGGGACTTTAATAACGACTTCGTCGATGGAGGCGGATTCCCCACGTCAGTCAAGTCGTTTATAGATCAGACCGCTCTTGGCACAGGTGTTGGTATCCGCTACGATATGGGCTTCCTCGTTATCCGTCTGGATTGGGGCTTAGCCATTCATTGTCCATACGATACTGGCAAGTCGGGCTACTTCAATGTACCAAGCTTCAGCAAGGCCCATACACTGCATTTTGCCATTGGATATCCGTTCTAAAACTATTTTTTGTGTTGTTTTTGTTCTTATATCCAAAATAATTATTATCTTTGCACGCAAATTAATATAACTCAATAAAAAATTATCAATATGAAACCAACTCTATTTCTGCTTGCAGCTGGTATGGGTAGCCGTTACGGCGGCCTGAAACAGCTCGACGGTCTGGGCCCTAACGGCGAGACCATCATGGATTACAGTATTTACGATGCCATTCAGGCAGGCTTCGGCAAGATCGTATGGGTTATCCGTAAGGATTTCGAGGAGCAGTTCCGTACGCAGATCCTCGCTAAGTACGAGGGTAAGGTAAAGTGTGAGCTCTGCTTCCAGGCACTCGATGCACTGCCAGAGGGATTCAGCGTACCTGAGGGCCGTCAGAAGCCTTGGGGCACCAACCACGCTGTGCTGATGGGTAAGGACGTAATCAAGGAGCCATTCTGTGTAATCAATTGCGACGACTTCTATAATCGCGATGCATTCATGGTTATCGGCAAGTATCTGGCTAATCTGCCTGAGGGTGCCAAGAATCAGTATGCTATGGTAGGTTTCCGTGTAGGCAACACTCTTAGCGAGAACGGTACTGTAGCCCGTGGCGTTTGCTCTAAGAACGAGAAGGGCCACCTCACCACCGTAGTAGAGCGCACAGAGATCGTACGTTGTGCAGCTGATGGTTCAAATGCAGGTGCAGCCAGCGAGCCAGTACGCTATAAGGACGAAGACGGCAAGTGGGTAGCTGTAGATGATAACACCCCTGTTTCAATGAACATGTGGGGCTTCACTCCTGACTACTTCGCATACTCTGAGGAGTATTTCAAAGAGTTCCTCAGCGATCCTAAGAACCTCGAGAATCTCAAGGCCGAGTTCTTCATTCCACTGATGGTTAATAAGCTCATCAACGACGGCACTGCTACTGTCGAGGTACTCGATACCACCAGCAAGTGGTTTGGTGTGACCTACGCAGCCGACCGCGATGCTACTGTAGCACGCATCAAGCAGCTCGTCGACGAGGGCGTATATCCTAACAAGCTTTTTTAAATGAACATCGACATATTAAGTAATGATCAGCTGGCCCTGATGGACCAGCTGATTTCTGATGCACAGACAGTGCTTGTGGTTTGTCACAAGAGTCCTGACGGCGATGCCATAGGTTCATCGCTGGCCTGGGCCGAGTTCCTGCGCCATCGTGGCAAGGATGTCACAGTGATGGTGCCCGACCAGTATCCTGACTTCTTAAAGTGGCTGCCCAATACAGATAAGATAGTACGTTACGACAAGCACCCTGACAAGGGCGACATGCTGCTTAAGATAGCCGACTTGGTGTTCTGTCTCGACTTCAACACCCCTAGTCGTGTCGACGAGATGGCGCAGCCGCTCGTTGATAGTCCAGCCAAGAAGGTACTCATCGACCATCATCTCAAGCCTGATGTACCTGCCGATCTGATCGTCTCTCATCCAGATGCATCGAGCACCAGCGAACTGGTGTTCCGTATCGCTTGGCAGATGGGCGATTTCAATATGCTCGACAAGGCGTTTGCTGTGCCTGTGTATTGCGGTATGATGACCGATACAGGTGGCTTTACCTACAACAGTTCTCGTCCTGAAATCTACTTTATCATCGGCGAGCTGCTCACCAAGCGTATCGACAAGGACCGCATCTATCGCAACGTGTTCCACAACTACTCTGAGAATCGCATCCGCCTGATGGGCTATGTGATGTACGAGAAGCTGGTCTACATGCCAGAGTGTCATGCTGCCTTCTATTCGCTCACACGCGATGAGCTTAAGCGCTTTAACTATGTTAAGGGTGATTCTGAGGGATTGGTCAATATTCCACAGCAGATTAAGGGCCTCAAACTCTCTATCTCTCTGCGCGAGGATACTGATAAGCCTAACCTGGTCTGGGTCAGTCTGCGTTCGGTCGATGACTTCCCTTGCAACCTCATGGCCGAGGAGTTCTTTAATGGTGGCGGACACCTCAATGCATCGGGTGGAAGAGTGGATGGAACCATCGAAGAGGCTATCGAAATCACAAAAAAAGCTATTATTGCATATCAAAACAAGTTAAAGTAGCCTAATAATGTTGGTGTTTACAAAATAATTCGTATTTTTGCACCATCAATATGAATGTAAAATGAAGAAAATACTGTTTATCATGATAGCTATTGCCGCTGTTCTCAGCAGTTGTAACGACTACGAGACCTACGGCGACAAGAAGGAAAAGGAGCGCAATGCGATAGCAAAGTTCATTTCCGACTCTTCTATCGTTGTCATTACTGAGGATCAGTTCAACCAGCAGAGCTACACCACCAATGTTACTCGAAATGAGTATGTAAAGCTCGACAAGAGCGGTGTTTACATGCAGATCGTTCGCGATGGCTGCGGCTCTATGCTGCAGGATGGCGAGTCTACCCGTCTGGTATGTCGCTTCTCTGAGTTCTCTATCCTCGACGATACCACTACCGTTTGCAACAACAGAGCCGATTTGGCCATTTATGGCAAGTCGGTTGTCGGCATGCCTGATATTATCCAGGTGTCACGCTCTAGTGGTTCTTACACTGCATCGTTCGAGAGCGGAGCCATGTACACAGCTTATGGCAGTTCGTCAGTACCTTCAGGCTGGCTCGTACCCCTGTCTTACGTCAAGGTGGGTCGTCCGCAGTCGCCTAGCGATCAGTGTGCCAAGGTGCGCCTTATCGTTCCTCATTCTCAGGGTCACGCCACTGCATCTAGCAATGTCGCTCCCTACTATTATGAAATCACGTATCAACGAGAATCATAACGATTTTTTATAAAGTAATATGACACTAATTAAATCTATTTCTGGCATCCGCGGTACTATCGGCGGACGCACTGGCGACACGCTTAACCCTTTAGACATTGTAAAGTTCACAACAGCCTATGCACAGTTCATCGGTGGTAAGAAGATCGTAGTAGGCCGCGATGGCCGTATCTCTGGTCTTATGGTCCGCAACGTAGTTGTGGGCACACTCATGGGCATGGGCTATGATGTAATAGATATTGGCTATGCCACAACTCCAACTACCGAGTTGGCTGTACGCATGGCTGGTGCCGATGGTGGTATCATCATCACCGCATCGCACAACCCACGTCAGTGGAACGCCCTGAAGCTCCTTAATAGCGAGGGCGAGTTCCTTACAGCAGCCGATGGTGCAGAGGTACTGCGTATGGCCGAGGCAGAGGACTTCAACTATGCTGAGGTTGACCATCTTGGCTCACTCACCATCGACGATAGCTACAACCAGCGTCACATCGACTCTGTGCTTGCTCTCAAGCTTGTTGATGTAGATGCCATCAAGGCTCGCAAGTTCCGCGTGTGCGTTGATACCATCAACTCTGTAGGTGGCATCATCCTGCCCGACCTGTTCAAGGCACTTGGTGTTGACTACGAGATACTCAATGGCGAGTGCACAGGCGACTTCGCTCACAATCCAGAGCCCCTCGAGAAGAATCTTCAGGGCATCATGGACAAGATGAAGCAGGGTGGATTCGATCTTGGTATCGTTGTCGATCCAGATGTTGACCGTCTGGCATTCATCAGCGAGGATGGCACTATGTTTGGCGAGGAGTACACACTTGTGTCAGTAGCCGACTACGTGCTCAGTCATACCGTAGGTAACACTGTTTCTAACCTCTCATCTACACGCGCCCTGCGCGATGTTACTGAGAAGCATGGCGGCAAGTACACCGCTGCTGCAGTAGGCGAAGTCAACGTTACCACTAAGATGAAGGAAGTAGGCGCCGTTATCGGTGGTGAGGGTAATGGTGGAGTAATTTATCCTGAGAGCCACTACGGTCGCGATGCCCTCGTAGGTATTGCCCTGTTCCTGTCAAGTCTGGCACAAAAGGGTTGTAAGGTCAGCGAGCTCCGCGCCACATTCCCAGAGTATCAGATAGCCAAGAACCGCATCGACCTCACCCCTGAGACCGATGTTGACGCTATCCTTGTCAAGGTCAAGGAGATGTTTGCCAAGGACGCTACTGCACAGGTCAACGACATCGACGGTGTAAAGATCGACTTCCCTGATCGTTGGGTACATCTGCGCAAGTCAAACACCGAGCCAATCATCCGCGTCTACAGCGAGGCTCAGACCATGGAGCAGGCCGACGAACTAGGCAAGCAGCTCATGCAAGTAGTCTACGACATGCAGTAAAAACATTCCAACTCACATAAAAAAAATGCCTCGCATCATTCTTCCGATGCGAGGCATTTTGTTATAGTTGTTATGTGTGATATGATCAGGAGCGCTCGACTCTGTGATCGTCTTGATCGCACTTTAATAAAGATTAAAGAATCTGTCCCCGTGATCTCAAGTTTTGTCTGTTCATCGGTTCAAAGAACGTGGTTTTCCTCACCCCTCACGCGGGGTGAGCGCGCGAGGATATCTTACTACTCCCACAACGTTGCGAGGAACGCGTGATAGTTATTCGCTACAGTGTCAGCCTTACCAGAATGCTCTGTTGCCGAAGCATCAGAGCTCAGGGCGTATTTCGCATTGCTCCCAGTATGGTTGTATACCACTGCCACCGTGGCGTCGCCGTTCTGGGTGCTAAGTTGCTTGGCGATGGCGTAGGCTTGGTCGAGGCCTATGTGGAGGTAATGGTAGGGTGGCATAGTACCTGGACCTACGAAATCGTCAATCATTGGTTCGCCCAGATCGAACACCTCTATCACTTTACCCATCTTCACCGTGCTCTGGTAGTACTTGGCGGCATCGAAGGAAACGCTGGCTTTTGATGCGGCGTAGAGTTTGCTGTCGTACGCGGCGGTGAAGCTCACGGTCTGGCCAGAGACTGCGGGCAGGGCGGCGTAGAGCGTGCTGGTGGCCGAGGCGGGCGTGATGACATAGTCCTGTCCGCCCGTGGTGACGGTCAGCTTCGTCACGTCCGTGTTTGTCAAGGAGCCACCCGCGCTAGGGACGCTCTTGGTTGTGAACTTGAAGATGGCGAACTGCGCTGCGGGCTGGGTGGAGACGGTCAGGCCGGGCGTCGTGGTCTGGATGGTGCCTGCGCCCACGCGGACGTCGAGGTTGGCGTTGAGTGTGCCGTCCTGTGCGGCCAGCAGCGTGGCGGCATCCTTCACGCCGGTGTTGTCATCCTTGGCTGCGGAGAGCGGATAAACCAGGGTGCAGGGAGTGTCGTTAGCTGTGCCGGCCTCCACGGTGAACTCGATGGTGGCTGAGCCCGAGCCGTCAACTGCGGTGATGGTGGCATCGGCTGCATACTTGGTGCTGCCCACCGTGTAGAGGATGGCGATATGCTCGTCCACGGCCCACTCGGCCACAATCCTGCCGCTGCCTTCACTCACGGCGCGGGTGGTGGCTCCGCTGGTCTTCGGGGCGAGTTGTGCGGTGATGGAGATGGCCTCAGCCTTCTGTGGCTGCTGGGTCGTCAGGTCGTTGTCGTCGTTGCTGCATGCGGCAGTCATCAGAGCCAGTGCAGCCATAAAGAATAATTTCGTTGTCTTCATTGTCTTTACGTTTTTAATTGTTGTACACTGGGGTTAGTTAAAACTGGAACGGATCGTCTTCGATTAAATAATCGTCGGGATCGTTCAATTGGC
>JAEEGK010022058.1_pt1 | contig 13410 bp, 9 predicted proteins | sample 8958771 | NCBI WGS metagenome assembly JAEEGK01 (sample SAMN16246547, study PRJNA631951) | gut metagenome | biome: gut microbiome; feature: rumen; material: SC-attached | host: Bos | place: Iran: Karaj | collected 2018-10 | reverse complement strand
CTTTGGCGTGGCGGTGGCGGTCAAAGCTATGATCGGCACCTTCTGCCCGATGTTGTCAATAATTTCACGGATCTTGCGGTATTCCGGACGGAAATCGTGCCCCCATTCCGAAATGCAATGCGCCTCGTCGATGGCAAAAAAGGAGATCTTCAATTGCCGGATCATCTCCACATTTTCCTTTTTGATCAGGGATTCAGGTGCCATGTAGAGCATTTTGGTCTTACCGGCCAGCAGATCCTCCCGTACCATGCGCATTTCCGGCCGTGTCAGCGAAGAGTTATAGACATGTGCGGTCGATTCCTCGCTAGTGAAATTCCGGACGGAATCCACCTGGTTCTTCATGAGTGCGATCAGGGGAGAAATGATAATGGCCGTCCCTTCCATCAGCATGGCCGGCAACTGGTAGCACAAAGATTTCCCTCCTCCGGTCGGCATGATGACGAAACAGTCTTTTCCGTTCATCACACATTGGATGATCTCCTCCTGTCTCTCCTTGAAATGGTCAAAACCGAATATCTCCTTTAACGGTTTATGAAGGTCATGTTTTGCTTTCCTCGCCATTTTTATCCTTAATAATTATTTAATTCTACAAATGCAAAGGTACATAAAAAGCATCAATCCAAACCTGTTTTTTTTAACATTTTTTTAATAATAAATTTATATGCTTGAAAATAAATTATTAATATGTTAAAATAAATTTCACTCTGATGGTTGTTCTTCGCCGCCGCTCTTTTTCTCTAGTTCCATCTTACCGAAACGGAAGGTGATTCCCGCGCTGATATAGCGGCTGTTCATGACCTTTTTATTATTGTAACTCAAATAATAAGGATTGGTGGTGCCGTTGCCGCTCCCAACTTTTTTACCCCAGTTGAAAATGTCCTGCACATTCACGTAAACTGACATTTTCCGTTTGAAAAAATCAGAACGCACGCCACAATTGACGGAATAATTGGCACGGGTTTCCGTAAAAAGGCTTTTGCTCGGCGAACTGTACCGCGCGGAGGCATGCACCTGGTAGCGGTTGAACAGCTTCGCCCATCCGTTCAGCCGCAGCGAATAGGCTGTGGTCTCCGTGTGGACGTTTTTACCCAGTTTGGCATATTCCATATCATACACGGCGTGGTAAAGGTTGGCGTAAAAACGGAGGTTGAAAAATCCGCTCGGACTGTAGGTTGCACGGAACGAACTTCCGTAACGGTAGGTCGTGCCCATGTTGTATGGCATGGAATAGCTGACAATCCGGCCGATATATGGGTCTTCCTCATCGGTGACATCTGTAATGTAGGAGATTTCATGGGTGGAGAAGCGGCCGTAGACATCACAGCCTACCGAACCGAACCGGTTGAAATATTTGGTCCAACCGGCCTCCATGTTATGGGTGTAGGAAGGTGTAAGATGGCGGTTGCCCACGCTGTAGCTGTCCTCCCCATAGCTGCGGAAAAGCGTCATGTTGGAGGAAGAGGGCGTTTGAGTGCGCAACGTGTAGCTTGCATTGAGGTTGTGCATCGTTTTTGTGCGATAACTCAAATGCACCGAGGGATTGGCTGTAATGAAACGGTAAGCGGTGTCGTCCGGGAAAACAATATTGACATATTTGCGCGACTGCTCCTTATAGGCAACGCCGCATCCAAGCTGCAAGGTTAGATTGCCCAGCCTGTGTGTCCAGTTGGCATCCCCTCCGACAGACTGGTCCCGGTAGGTGGAGATGTACCGCCTGACCGGATCAGTAATGGAATATTCACTATCCAAGGAATCATACAGAAAGGTGCTGTAATTAACCTGACCGTTGCTGTAATTTGCATTGAGACCATAGGAAAGATCACCTTTCTGGCTGTATGGACGGTTGTAGCGGGCAGAGAGGCCGAGTGAGCGCGAATTGGAATGGGAATAATAGTACTTGTTCTGGTCCAAATCGTTATAAACTGTTGTATAGTCCCGGATGTAGTATTTGTCCGACTGGTTTGACTGGAGGTTGCCATTCAGGAAGAGGTGCATGTTGTGGCCTTTCTTGTCGAACTTGTGGCTGTAATCTGCGAAAAACATGCCGCCAACCGAGGAGGAACGGTTGTCGCTGCCGGTATGGAAGCCGTAGTCGTTCCCTCCTGAAAAACTTTCGTCCCGCCGCTCATCGCTTTCCGACCAGGCCTTGTTCCACGAATTGTTAATGGAGAGCATTAGGGAGGCATCCGACATGGAGTCAATTGTACAGTTGATGTTTGTGGACAGGTAATTTGACAGGCTCCGGTTGTCGGAAGCGCTGCTGTAACTTTCCTGAGAAATGGTGTCATATGCACCCGGTTCCGTTTTGCTGTCGCGCCGATGGACTGAATAGCCGTCGGATTGGTTCTCACGGTAGGAATAGCGCAGGCCGTCATAGACGTTGAACGACCATTTGTCATTGGCCCATACGTATGAGATCCATGGGCTCAAATTGGGTTGTGTGCTGGCGTTGGCGCCAAAGCTTATGAAATGGTTTTTCTTGATATGCGCCGTTGTGATAATGTTGATGACCGCTTCTGCCTCCGTCGCATATTTGGCGGAGGGGTTGGTTATGGTTTCAATCCGGTCAAGGGTGTTGGCGGGAAGTATCTCCAGATATGTTTTCAGGTTTTCGGCCGTAAGTTTGGATGGCTTGTCATTGATCCAGATTTCAACTGAGGAGACGCCGCGCAGTGTCACGTTGCCCTCGATATCCACTTCCACACCTGGCGCGTTTTGCAGGGCGTCGGTGGTGGTGCCGCTTTGGATTGAGGGGTCATCAGCCACATTATAGATGGTTTTTTCCCCGTCCACGCTGTAGATGGGGCGTTCCCCTTTTACCGTCACTCCTTTCAGTTTTGTGGTGGAAGACTGCATCCTTATGATTCCTAGGTCAATATGGCTATTTTTAATGGTGACTGGCTTGTAAAAAGCCTTGTAACCGATAAAAGTGGCTCTGAAAATGTAGTGGCCCGCCGGCAGGTTTGACAAGGTGAATCTGCCACTTTCGTCAGTGGTGGTGGCTTTGGCAAAGGAGCTGTCCTTCCCGTTCAGTAAAGCCACGTTCACATAAGCCAATGGAGTGTTTTGGCTGCTGTCTTTCAGCACTCCGGAGACCTTATAAACACCTGTGAGATTGATTTTGCTCTTTTTTTCAGATTGTTGTTGTTTTTTTTGCATCTCCCTGCCTTGTGGCGGCCCGCCCATGGGGGGACGTCCGGGAAATCCGCCTCCCGGAGGCGGTCCCCCAGGCTGGGACAAAACGGTTCCGCACAATCCTATAATCAATGCGGTTAAGAAAAACCGCCACACATTATTCCTCTTCATAAGCTATAGTTTTTAATGTCTCCAATGACTTACCTGATATCAACGATACGATAGGAATGGTCGGTCGGAACAACCTTCACCCTGGTTTCGATGTGCTTTTTTTTATCTGAATCATCATACGAACAGGAGACCATATACCATGATTCTTCTGTCGGATCCGCTTTTATCTCCAAAATGTCCAACCAGGAGGCATCAAAGTCCTCGGTGTTCAGCAAAACATCATAGTCTTCCCCTAATGTTTTTATCAAAAGATCTTTGGAACAATACTTTTCCACTATTCTCACCACTTTTTTCATATCAGGGCGGCTGCCATCCTCCCTACAGGTTTCCCTGACATACTCGTTGTAGAATGATTTGATGAAATCCGCCTTTTCATCCGTAACCATGGCATGCATGGCTGGAAGCGTATCCTCCTCTACAACAACCACAGGTACTGTGTTTTCATTATCATTGTGTGGGGATTTGCAGGAGATGCCTAAACATAACAGGAGTAAAAAAACACTTGCGAACGGTTTCATGACATATTGATTTTTACAATTAATATTCAATTATTTAACAATATTTTTTTCAGGTAAAAACAGACAACTGTCGCCGTAGCTCAGAAAGCGGAAATCCTGCGCCAGCGCATACCGATAGCCCTCGCGCCAGGCCTCCCCGATCAGGGCGGAAACCAGCAGCAGCAGCGTGCTTTTCGGCTGGTGGAAATTGGTGACCAGCTCGTTCACCAGCCGGAAACGGTAGCCCGGCACAATCATCAGCTGGGTCTCCCCCTCCAGCAGCGGCAGCCCGTGCCGTTCCAGATAGGCGGCAACCAGGCGCAACGCCTCCTCCGCGAGCAGGTCCGGATGCGACTCGTAGGGAAACCACTGGGGAATCCGCATCGTCTCCGTATCAGGCTGTTCTGACAACTGCACCCCGAACCAGTAGAGCGATTCCAGGGTGCGTGCGGTGGTGGTGCCGACCGCAACCAGCGGCTGCCCGATGTGCCGGATGAAATGGGCGATCTGCTCCGGCGTAACCGCCACTTTCTCCACATGCATCTCATGCGCCCCAATCCGCTCCGCCGAAACCGGCTTGAAGGCGCCGGCCCCCACATGCAGCGTGATGTATTCCGTTTCAAAGCCCCGCTGCCGCAACGCTTCAAAAACGGCAGGCGTGAAATGCAGGCCGGCGGTCGGGGCAGCGACGGAACCTTCGTATTGCGCGTAAATGGTCTGGTAGCGTTCCCGGTCCGAGGCTTCCGCCGCACGGTGCAGGTAAGGCGGCAGCGGCACCTCCCCCGCACATTCCATGATGTCGGAAAAGGGAAGGTTCCCAGTCCAGGAAAAGCGGACCACCCAGGCCTGACGCTCCATCCGCAGCCGTTCCGCCCGCAGCAGCACTTCGGTTCCCGAAACGCGGATGGTTCTCTCCAGCGCCCCCTGTTTCCACTTCCGGTTGTTGCCGATAAAGCAGAGCCAATCCGCTTCGGAACGTTGTTCAAAAGATTGTGCGGCAGGCATCTGCCATGGCTCCAAACAGAATATTTCAATCAATGCGCCACTCCCCTTCCGGAACAGCATCCGCGCCCGGATCACCTTTGTGTCGTTAAATACAAGAAGCGCCCCTTCAGGAAGATGCCCGGCGATGTTTGAAAAGCGGTCGTCGGAAAAAACACCGTTTTCATAAACCAGCAATTTGGAGGAATCACGCTCCTCCAGCGGAAACTTTGCGATGCGTTCCTCCGGCAGCGGATAGTCGTAGTCCTCTATATGGATTTCTTTCGGATTCATTCGGATTTGTTTAGCAGTTCGGTGATTCGGGCCGGCGGAATGCCGCGCATGCACCTGAAATGACCCAGCGGGCAGCGCCCATAGCCCAATTTGGAGCAAGGACGGCAGCGGCAGCTGTTGTTTTCCAATATGATGCAGTTTCCAGGATGTTGCGGCTGGTATGGATACATGCCGAATGTGGGCACGGTGTTGCCCCACACGGAGACAGTCTTTTTTTGCAGGGCTGCGGCGATGTGCATCAGGCCGGTGTCGCCGGTCAGCAGGGTTTCAGCCTTCGCAACGCATGCTGCGGAGGCGCGAAGCGACAGTTTGCCGCACAAGTTCAGGGTACGGTCAGGAAAACGCCTTTCAATGCCAGCCACAATGCCGGAATCATTGCTGTCGCCCAAAAATACCAGCGGCAGACGGCATTTCTCCGCCACAGCCTCAAGCGTTTCCGCCGGAATCTGCTTGGTTGCGTGACGGCTCCCGACCGCCACAGCAACATATTTTTCTGGCAGGACAAATTTGTCCAACTCATGGGAATCCGCCTCATCAACACAGAACACCAACCCTTTACCATCGTTTTTTACGCCAAGACGCTCAACAGCGCGGAAATATCGGTCCACAATGTGCAGGCGTGGCATCAGGTTCCATTTGAAGACAACCAGCAGGAGCTTGCGGAAATTCAGTTTTGGGAAACTGCTGTGCGGCACATGCAGCCGCCTGCAGATACGATGTGAATAACGGTTCTTCTGCAAATCAACAACATAGTCAAATTCTTCATCCCGAAGCCTGCTCACCAGAGTTGCATCCTCCTTACGGAAGGTATGGATATTGTCAATATATGGATTTGTCTCAACCACAGGCTTCATTGAGGGCTTGCAGAGAAAATGTATTTCCGCTGCGGGAAGCTGCTTTTTCAGACAGCGGATCACCGGTGTGGAGAGCACAATGTCGCCGATGCTGCTCAAACGGATGACAAGAATTTTCATCTGCAACGCTCCAATTTAATCCTTTGGTTCGTTAAACATATATATCAGACGAAAAGTCAAGATATTGTGATATTGGTTCCGATCCCATGGCTCCGGGTCGTAATGGCCGATCTTGGGTTTGTAGAATCTGCGGGTACGGATTGGAACAATGGAATACTCATACCTGAAGTTGAACTTGAACCGTTGGTAGATTCGGAAACGTATATCGAAAAGGATATCATAGTCGGTCAGGGTGTAGGTGCCGCTGGAAAGGGATGTGGCGGTCTGCACGCCGTTTTCAATCTCCTTTATACGGAACAGCCGGTTGTAGGCCAGGCCGACACCAAACGACCAGTTTGTACGTGGGTCGGTGTAATGAAGCATCAGCGGCAGCGAGACATAATCCATTTCCAAACGGTACTTGATGCCTGAATCACATTGGATTTCCGGAGGACAAGTGTCACAGAAGTTTGGATCCGAAAGATATCTCTTCTTATAGGAACCCTTCTGGTGCCACAGCATCTCCATGCTGACCGCCCAATTTCGTTCCCCATTTTTCTTGAAACTGAATGGAAGCATCACCCCCAAGCCGGTATTGGCGCCGAACTTTTTGTAGCCGTACACCTCGTCCCCATCCACTTGGGAAAAGTTCATGCCGGCAATAATCTCCCCATTGAAACGCTGGGCATTCAACACTCCGGCAAAGAACAGCAGGAAAAACGGAAGAAGAATGACAATTCGACGCATCTGTTATTTTGGTATCTTTATTTTTTGTCCCAAGCTCAATATGGCATCTTCATCTATCCCGTTGAGCTTGCATATTTTCGCAACCGTGGTATGATAGCGTCGGGCAATGCCGTAAAGTGTGTCGCCCTGCCTGACCACATGCACTGCAGGTGTTTTGGGAGCATCCGGCTTCGCTTTCGGTTTTGGCTTTGCCGGTACAGGATCCGGCTCCAACTCCAACCCGTCCGAATCGGAAGGCATAGCCTCGGTTATCGGGATGTCCAAGGCGGACTCCGCCGACCGCTGGCGGAAGGCTTCAGCAGTGTAGAACTTGCCGCCCACCACCATCAGGGTGTCGGTCACCAGCCTTTTGCCGGAAAAATCAATTATAGTTGCCGGATTGAATGACTGGTAAAGGAATCTCGTCTCAAAATGAAGATGGTCGGTAGTGGCCTTTCCCGTCCTTCCGGCTTTGCCAATCTGTTCCCCGGCCTTCACCTTCTGGTTGACCTTCACCATGATTTTGGACAAATGGGCATAGAATGTCTCCAGCCCGTTCTCATGCCGGATCACCACAATGCCTCCATAACCGTAATACCCTGTCTTGGCCATGCGTACAACTCCGTCCCATGCGGCGTAAATCGGGTCGCCGCTGTTCTGTTTGTAGTCTGTGCCGGTGTGCATGCGTCCGCTGCGTGGACCGTACGGGGAGATTACTGCCCCGCCCTTGGCCGGAAAAAAGAATCGTGCGGAATCGAGCGGAAGCGCATAGGTCTTATTGGGGTCGAAACTGTAGGCGGCACGGGTGTTCACCGTGTTCCAGTCGTTGCCGTAATATTCACGGGCAGGAATCTCATCCTGTGAGAGGGTGAACATTGGTGTAAAGGCCTGTTGCGTCACCTGCACCGTGGTGTCCGTGGCGGTGCTGTCGCTCTCCACAGGCTGCTGCGCCCAAAGGCATCCGCCGGAAAGCAGCAGCATGAGCAATGTCAGTCTTCTTTTTCTTTGCATATCCTATTGTTTTTTTTATATGAAATGGCATACCGCACACAAAGCAGTGCGGCTGCCGCGGTAATCAGTCCTCCCAGACCGTAGGCGACAGGAGCGTTCAGGTGAAGCCCCTCCTTGGCGATAAGTATGTATGATGCGCACACCATAGTCATGAACAGTGCGGGAACGAATGTGACAATCCAGCACTTGCCCCGTTGGATCAGGTATACGGTCACAGCATATAGCGTCACCATCGCCAGCAGCTGGTTTGCCCAGGCGAAATAGCGCCAGATTGTCTGGAATCCGTTGGCGTCGGCAAAGGTGTACACCAGTATGGAACCGGCAAGCAGGAAAACCGGCAAAGCCACAAGAAAACGCTTCCATATCGGTTTCTGGTCAATCTTGAAGATGTCGGCCACAATCAGACGTGCGGAACGCAGTGCGGTGTCGCCCGATGTGATGGCCGCAGCTATGACACCGAGCACGGTGATTACAGCCAGAACCGGTGTGAACCATTCCCTTGCTATCACCCCAACCATCGCATCGCCGCCCTGTCCGGCGCAGAGTTCGGGCTTGTCATGGAAGAAATAGGTGGCCGCAGCAGCCCAGATGAGAGCCACCACACCCTCGGCTATCATGGCACCGTAGAATATTGGGCGTGCCTGTTTTTCGCTCACCATGCAGCGTGCCATCAGCGGAGACTGCGTGGCGTGGAATCCGGAAATGGCCCCGCAGGCGATGCTTACGAACATCATCGGGAAAATCGGATTGGTGGCTGCATTGGGATGGCTGTTCTCAAGTCCCTCCCACACCTCGGTGAGATGCACTTCGGGACGGAAAAAGAAGGCGCACATCACAAACACGGCCATAAGCAGCAGCAATATTCCGAAAATGGGATAAATCCGTCCTATAAGCTTGTCAATCGGGAGCATGGTGGCAAGCATGTAATAGACGAAAATGATCACCGGCCAAATCCATATCTGCCAGTCCGGAGTGAAATTGGTGATCAGCAGCTGCGACGGGGTCTTAACAAACACAGCCCCGACCAATATCATCAGTATAACAGTAAAATAGCGCATGAACTGCTTGGTGCCGTTACCGAGGAACCTGCCGTGTATTTCGGGCAGGGAACATCCTTTGTTGCGCAAAGAGACATATCCGGAGACAAAGTCATGCACAGCACCCCCGAATATACATCCGAAGACAATCCAGAGGAACGATGCGGTGCCGAACTGCGCCCCCATGATGGCGCCCACAATCGGCCCCACACCGGCTATGTTCAGGAATTGTATCAGAAAAATTCGCCACGGCTTCATTGGCACGTAGTCCACACCGTCGGCCATTGTGGTGGCCGGAGTCGGCCTGTTCGGATCAACTTCAACCATTCTCTCTATCAGCCGTCCGTAAATAAGGTAGCCAAAAACCAAAAGCAGCAAAGCAATAACAAATGTAATCATTTCTTCAATATTATTTTCTTACATACATACGGTTCACCCGTTGTGAAATACCTGTCAAAATCTCATATTCTGTACATCCGGCCTGATGAGCCATCCGTGTTACGGACCATTGTGGGCCGAACACCGTCACAGCATCCCCTTCATGAACCGGAATGCCGGTGACATCCAACATGCACATGTCCATGCATACCAAACCCACCGAATGTGCAATCTCACCATTGACAAGGAACTCCCCTTTCCCGTTGCTCAGGGCACGTGGCAGACCGTCCGCATAGCCTATTGGTATTGTGGCAATCAGGCTGTCCCGCCCTGCACGCCATGAGCGGTTGTAACCGACAGTTTCACCCTTCGTCACCCATTTGAGTTGTGAAACGATTGTCCTCAAGGTGGAAACACAATGAATCCGGTTCGGATCGGCAAACGGATTAATACCATATAACCCCAATCCAAGCCGCACCATGTCGAACTGGTATTGCGGGAAACGGAGAATGCCGACCGAATTGGCGATATGCTTGAGCGGCTTGTATCCCAGAGCGTCGCAGATCTGTGCATGGTAATCGCCCAACAGTGAGGCCTGCATGTGGGTGAAGGCGTCATCCATTGGGTCATCGGCAGCGGCAAAATGGGAAAAAACACTCTCCACATCTATTCGCGAGTCCTCATGCAGATGCTGGAGCAATTCCTTCAAATCCTTCGGGTCAAAACCAAGCCGGTGCATGCCGGTGTCAATTTTCAAATGAACCTTAAGACGCTCCTCCTGAGGATGGCGCTGCAACGCCTCCTCAAACAGACGCAGTATCCTGAAACTGTAGATTTCCGGTTGGAGCCGGTGTTTCAGAATCAGCTCCACACACCTTTCGTCAGGATTCATCACCATTATCGGGAGGGTGATGTTCTTGTTCCGTAGCAGCACGCCCTCGTCCGCGTATGCCACTGTCAGGTAATCAACTTTATGATATTGCAGTTCGTTTGCGATGTCAATGTCACCGCTGCCGTATCCGGCCGCCTTAACCATCGCCATCACCTTTGTTCCCGGATGAAGTTTGGAACGGAAGTAGTCCAAATTGTCAATCAAGGTGTTAAGATTCACTTCAAGAACAGTTTCATGTGACTTGAGCTCCAGAAATGCGGAGATGCGCTCGAATTCAAACTTACGTGCCCCTTTTATAAGCACCACTTCGTTTTCAAGTTCATCCGTGTCAAAGTGCTGGAGAAACTCGGTCGTGTCATGGTAGAACTCCTTCTCCATAGGGAAACAGGCGGCATGGCGCAGCAAAGCCTCACCGATGCCGATGAAACGTGTGACCCCCTTATTGGATATCATCCGGGAAATCTCCTCATACAGCTCGCGTTCCGAACGTCCGCTCTGGAGAATGTCCGAAAGGATGAGCGTCCGTTTCATGTACTGATGCTGGTTCGACATCAGATCTACCGCAATCTGCAGGGAATTGATGTCGGAATTATAGGTGTCATTTATTATCAGGCATCGGTTTATGCCCTGTTTCATCTCCAGCCGCATGGCAATCGGCTTCAGCAGCAGCATCCGCTCGGCAATCCGGTCGTTGGAAAAGCCCAACAGCAGCATACAGGCCCAGCAATGCAGCACATTCTCAATGGCAGCCTCATCAATGAAAGGGATACGTATGGAAATCGGATTCTCCTGATAAATGGCAGTGATTTCAGTCTGCTGCCCCTCTGTCTTGATTTCCTGCACAAACAGGTCGGATTCCCTACGTTTTCTGCTCCACGTGAACAACCTGATACGTTGGGCAAGACCGGAACGCAGCAGCACCTCATTCACATCCCCGTTGTCAAAAGACATGACGAGTGTCTCCACATTACGGAAAAGATTGAGCTTTTCTCCGATTTTCTGCCTGATGCCCATGAAAAACTCGTTGTGCGCCTGACCGATATTGGTAAGAATACCGATGGTGGGCCGGATGATCGACTCCAATGTGGCCATTTCATCCGGTCTGGATATGCCGGCTTCAAAAATGCCGAGTTGCGAATCCCTGTCAAGACTCCAGACTGAAATGGGAACCCCAATCTGGGAATTGAAGCTGTTCGGCGTGTAGGTGATGCGGTAATCGTCACACAACAGCTGGTATAGCCATTCCTTCACAGTTGTCTTCCCGTTGCTTCCGGTAATGCCGATGACCGGAAGAAGAAACTGTTTCCGGTGTTCGCGAGCAAGAGTCTGCAATGCCTTCAGAGTGTCTTCCGTCCGGATGAAATCGGCTTCCGGGTAGGCGGCAGCATCTGTAAACTGCATGTTGACCACAAAATGGCGAATCCCTTTGCGGTAAAGGTCGCCGATGTAGCGGTGACCGTCATTCCGTTGGCTGACCAGCGCGAAAAAAAGAGTGTCAGCTCGCTGTTGGATGCGTCGGCTGTCGAACGCCAGGTTACGGATGATGTCATCCGCATGGGGCGATTGCAGAAGCTCACCTCCGACACATTGGGCAATATCCTTTACGCGTTTTTCATTCATGGCACATCATTCCTCCTTACCTTCATCCACCGCTTTAGCATGCTTGGCAGGCACCGGTGCCGTTTCCGTTTCCGTTTCCCTGTCCGTCATATGTCGGTTGGCAAAAATGTCACAGGCCAGATAAAGGGCATTGCGGAACGATTCGACAGAAGCCATATCCTTTCCTACAATATCGTATGCGGTGCCGTGCGCAGGAGATGTTCGGACTACCGGCAGCCCGGCGGTGAAATTCACACCCTCACCTGAGGAAAGAACCTTAAATGGGATCATTGCCTGATCGTGGTACATGGCCAGCACAGCGTCATACTTGACATACCGTCCGGAACCGAAAAAGCCGTCTGCCGGAAAGGGGCCGAAGGCATAAATCTTTTCATTGAACGCCTCCTTGATGGCGGGTATGATGGATTCCTCCTCCTCCTTGCCGAACAGGCCGTTTTCACCGCCATGCGGGTTCAATGCCAGAACAGCAATGCGCGGTTTGATGCATGCAAAATCCTGCATCATGCTCTTGTTTAAAACTCTCAGCTTATTTAGAATCAAATCTTTGGATATTTTTTTGGAAACATCCGACAAGGCACAATGGGTGGTCACCGTTCCGATACGCAACCGGTCGGAAACCATCAGCATCAACGGGGAGTCACTATGGGTGCGGTCAGCAAAATATTCCGTTTGGCCTGAGAAATGGAAATGTTCGGACTGCATTGACATTTTGTTGACAGGTGCGGTGACCACAGCATCCAGCTTGCCGTCGTTCAAATCCCTGACAGCAATCTCCAACGAATCAAAGGCGGCCTGTGCCGACACCGGTGTGGCCTCCCCCATGTCGATTTTCAGTTCCTGCGCGGTGATGTTCAACATGTTGACCTTGTGCGGAACAGCCTGTTCCACCTGCCGGATTATGGTATAGTTGAATTCATTCCCTTTTGAAATGGTTTTACGGTAGTATGAGAGCACCTTTGAGGAGCCGTAAATGACAGGTGTGAAACTATCCAATATGCGGGAATCCAACAATGACTTGATGATCAATTCGTATCCGATTCCGTTAATATCCCCTTGGGTAATACCTATAAGTATGGTTTGCTGGTTCATGGCGTTTATTTGCTCAAATAACTTTTAATGTCTCCTATGATTTTATTTGCCAGTGCGTCCGCATCGGCTGCGTTGCCGCTTTCCGCATAAATGCGGATGATGGGCTCGGTGTTGGATTTGCGCAGGTGCACCCACTGCCGGTCGAAATTGATGCGCACACCATCCACATCGATAATCGGACGGTCAGAATATTTTGCCTTGACATGCTGCAAAAGCGCGTCAACATCGGTGCCGGGAACAAGATCCATCCTGTTTTTTGAGATTACAAATTCAGGATAGGACTTCCGCAGTTCGGAACACTTTTTCCCACTGTGCGCCAATTGGGTAAGGAACAACGCTATGCCCACCAGCGCGTCACGGCCGTAGTGCAGCGCGGGATAGATGACACCGCCGTTGCCCTCTCCGCCGATCACGGCGCCGGTCTCCTTCATCTTCGCAACCACATTAACCTCACCAACTGCCGAGGCACTGTAGCTGCCGCCATGCTTTTCAGTCACCTCCTGCAGCGCACGTGTCGAGGAGAGGTTCGAAACCGTGTTGCCCGGCGTGTGCTGCAGCACATAATCGGCCACAGAAACCAAAGTGTATTCCTCCACAAACGGCTCACCATTCTCCTGAATCAGCGC
>JAEEGK010022055.1_pt1 | contig 13412 bp, 12 predicted proteins | sample 8958771 | NCBI WGS metagenome assembly JAEEGK01 (sample SAMN16246547, study PRJNA631951) | gut metagenome | biome: gut microbiome; feature: rumen; material: SC-attached | host: Bos | place: Iran: Karaj | collected 2018-10 | reverse complement strand
CTTATTAATTTTGATATTATTGGCAAGTTCCTTAATTATAATACCAGCTTTTTCATTTCTAGCATGATAGTTTTTAAATCTGTCTTTGGCTATCAATAACAACTTACCATTCTTTTTATCGATTGTTATAGTAAAACTCGTCATATTATGCTTCCTCCCTTAAATAATTGGCTAAATGATGGTCTACTAAATCCCATTCATAATTGCTCTCAATATTATTTAATATGAAAGAATTATTTTGCAAAGTATATCTTGATGCATAAACATCAAGTACACCACCCGTACGATGACCATTAGTATATACCACATAACTAATATCATTACTCTTAAAACAAAAAAGCATCTTGCAAGTTATTTTATTACCTAACTCATTTATAACTTCAAACTTCATAGTCACCTACCTTATAAAAATTATAGCACAATAACAATACAAATAAAATAAAAAAAGCCTATTTTTTAGGCTATTTTATTTCAAATACATCTCCATCTTTTGGAACAATTATATTCTTAATTTTTTGTTTTGATAATTCCTCTCTTGTTATATCTTCCATATGACTAACAACAAACTTACACTTAGGATACTTATCCGCTAATTTAGTTAAGTTATCAATACCCATATGTTTATCCGTTCCCTTAATAAACATGCAATCGCAGAAGAGATAGCTACATACATTTGCCATTTTTTCAACATTTTCGCAATAAGTAGTATCGCCAGTGAAACCAAATCTTTTTCCATCTTTTTCAAAAATATATCCATATGCTGGTTTAAATCTTCCATGATCTAATAGAATTCTTGCAACACTATAGTTATTTACGGTAAATACATCATCATTGCAATATGATAAATTGATACTATTTAATACATTATCAACCGATAAAGGGAATGCTAAATCAAATAATCTTTCAATTTTTTTCTTACCCTTTTTATAACAATACATATTTATTACACGATTATTGGCTCTAGCTTTAAGTAACATATAAAAAGGCATATCAAAATAATGATCACCATGAAAATGGGTTATTAAAACATTATTAATCATCATTGGATTAATATTCATTCTAAACAAATATTTGCACATACCATTAGGCATATCTACCAAAATATCTTCATCAACCATATATGAAGCACTATTATAAGCATTCCACATACTTCCCGATCCAATTACTCTTACTTTCATTATTACATCCTCTTAATCTATATTTATAAGTTCATATTGTGTTGATCCTAATCCTAATTTTTCAGCATACTCAGTTATATGACGGCCCTCTCTAGTATCAACTCTTTCTTTTAGTAATTCTTTTCCTTCATCTGAACTATTCCAAACAGCATCAATAAATGCTTGGTCATTTGCAACTGGATCAAGTGAACCAAAGATACCAATATCAGCAATAACTGGATCTCCTTGATGTGCATCACAATCACAATCCAAAGAAATAGCATTAGCTACCGTAATATAAACAATTGGCTTATTATTTGCTTTTAAATAATTTGATACTGCAGTTGCAGCTTCAGCCATAGATTCAATAAAATCTATTTGTTCATGTTCTGCTTCCCAGCACTTATCTGGATCTTCAGTAACTCCGCATGAATGAATATATGCTTTACCATTTCTTGAAGCTATTCCAATAGATTGATTTTTAAGATTTGCTCCAAATCCTCCCATAGCATGACCTTTACCATGTGCTAAATTTAAAATACTATCATAGTTTTTAAATGATTCACCTATTAAGTCATATTTTAAATGTTTTGAACCACTTGGTACTGGAATTTTAAATTCTCCATTAGTATCCATAATATCAATATCTGTAAAAACAAATCCATGTTCTTTTGCAACTTCTAGATGTTCTTTAGAATCATTTCTTGCTCCTGGATATGCTGTATTACACTCTATAATTGTTCCATTTAGTTTTTGTACTAAAGGTTTAATTAAATTAGCTTTTAAATATCCTTTTGAACCTTTTTCTCCTGTAGAAACTTTAACGCCTACTTTTCCAGTTAAATTTACTCCTAATCTTTCATATATTCTTATTAAAGACTCTGGAGTTATATTCTTTGTAAAAAATACTTTTGACATACTATACCTACTTTCTATATCCAGTATAACAAAAATAATGACATATTTCTATGTCATTATTTTAATCCTTTTGATTTTATTTCTTCTTTTAATAATTTTAAGAATTCATCTTTAGATACAGTAACTTTTTCTTCACTACCATATTTACGATAAGTAACTTCTTTATTATCTCTTTCTTTATCACCAAGTACAAGTGAATATGGAACTTTTCTCATTTGAGCTTCACGCATACGATAACCAAGTTTTTCTTCACGATTATCAAGTTCAACTCTTATATCTTCATCAAATAATTCTTTGTAAATTTCATTTGCATATTCTTCATGATATTCATTATTAACAGGAAGTACTATTACTTGTTTTGGTGCTAGCCATAAAGGAAGATTTCCTTTTGTCATTTCTAGATATAAAGCAATAAATCTATCTAAAGTACCTAGAATTGCTCTATGAATAACTACTGGAGTTTTCTTACTTCCATCACTATCAACATATTTTAAATCAAATTTACTTGGTAAGCAGAAATCTAACTGACATGTTGAAAGTGTTACTTCATTACCAACAGCTGGTTTAATTTGAACATCTAGTTTTGGTCCGTAGAATGCTGCTTCACCTATTTTTTCAACATAATCAATATTCAAGTCTTTTAATACTTCTCTTAATTTATTTTCTGCTAAATCCCACATTTCATCATCTTGATGATATTTAACTTTATCTTCTGGATCTCTTAAACTAAGTTCAAATTTATAATCTGTAATATTTAATTCTTTATAAACTTCAAGTATTAAATCTACAACTCCTTTAAACTCTGATTCAATTTGTTCTGGAGTACAGAAAATATGACAGTCATTTTGACAGAATGTTCTAACTCTTTCAATTCCCTTTAATGAACCAGATGATTCATATCTACAATCTCTTGCTATTTCAGCAATTCTTAATGGTAAATCTCTATATGAATGAATATCATTTCCATACATTACCATGTGATGAGGACAGTTCATTGGTCTAAGAACATATTCTTCATCTTCTACTTGCATAATTGGGAACATTGCATCTTTGTAATGTTCTAAATGTCCACTTGTCTTATATAAGTTAACATTTCCTAATGGAGGAGTTTGTACATGTACATATCCTCTTTCTATTTCTTTATTTCTAATATAAGATTCAAGTAAGTTCCATAAAGTGAAACCATTTGGTAAATACATTGGAAGTCCTCTTCCAACTAATTCAGATATCATATAGATTCCTAAATCTTTACCTATTTTTCTATGGTCTCTTTCTTTAGCTTCTTCTAATTCTTGTAAATATGCATTTAATTCTTCTTCAGTTGGTAAACATACACCATATATTCTTTGTAATACTTTATTATTAGTATCACCTTTCCAATATGCTCCTGAGAATTTTAATAATTTAAAATATTTACATTCTTTTAGTGTATCAACATGTCCACCTCTACAAAGATCAGTGAAATCACCTTGAGAATAACAAGATATAACTTGTTCATTTTCATCCATTCTTTCAATTAAATCTATTTTGTATGGATCATCTTTAAACATTTCTAATGCTTCTGCTTTAGAAATTTCACGTCTAACTAATCTCTTGCCATCTTTAGCAAGTTTTTTCATTTCTTTTTCTATAACTGGAATATCTTCTTCAGTTATAACTTTGTCTCCTAAATCAACATCATAATAGAAACCAGTTTCAATTACAGGTCCTACCCAGAATTTAGCTTCAGGCCAAATATGTTTAATAGCTTGAGCCATCATGTGAGCACATGAATGGTTTAAGTTATATAATTTTTCATCTTCTTTAAAATTAATCATTATTTATCTCCTTCTTCAACTCTTTAAATCTTCTTAATTTATGTGTTTTGTATAAAAGATCTGTAGTTTCAGAAGTTCTGTCTAATTTTGCTTGTAATTCAGTCATTCTCGATTGAAGACTAACTCCTTGTACAAAATATTCCATGTAATCAGCTAAAGCGCTTAATTCATGAACTCCAGAACATCTTAACTTTTCAATCTTTTCTAATTCTTCTTGAATTCTTTCTTTATCTACTAATTCCATTAGATACGTTGGGTTGATGTATGTTCCCATGTTTCCTCTTCCATCAGTAACGATTAATAATTCACCATTTGCGACTTTTTCAGGATTTTCATCTGCATATTCATTTGATACTGTGATTGCATAAGGTATATTCATATCTTTTAAACCTGAATGCCATAAAGTATCATATGAATAAACTTCTTTCGTTTCCGTTACTCTACCACGCTTTCCAGTCGCTTTATCCTTTGCATAATGAGTTGTTTTGAAAGTCTTTACTCCCATATGTGGTTCAATTCCTAAATATCTACTTAAGAATTCATTGATTGGAATTGAATAAGCATCAAATGTCTTTTGTGAAGACTTTTTGTTATTATGCTTTGGTTGATCCTTTTCAATTTCACTTTCTTCATCATTACTAATAATTTCGTTGATGGCATCCATGTCCATATATTGATCATACATTGCCATTAAATCTTGTTGTTTTTCCATAAAACCCTCTTCTTTCTTTTTTTATAAATAAAAAAGGATAGTACCTAAGGAGTGCATAATGCACGGTACCATCCTATTATTTATCTCATTCATCTCTAACGGAATTACCCGGGATGTTTTCATCCACTTAGAAAGTAGTAACTATTAATCTATCTTATTCACTCGCAGCAAATGTGAACTCTCTTTGAAGAATCAATTAATAATCTCGTCTTTCTTCATTGCATTTACATATGTGTAATTTATCACTTATATGGGTGTTTGTCAATAAAACTATTCCCATTCTTCCTTTTCTACATGCTTTTTATATTCTCTATTGTCTCCATATACTATATATTTAGAAAAACGTTCATCTCCAACAAATGGATGATTAGGTTCATTTGGATAAGCTAAGTTAGTTACCGCTAATGGATCATATATAGAAAAGAATCTAGTTCCATCTATTAAACATCTATTAACCATATCATTTACCGAACCAAATGAGTTATTATCCATCATATATAATAATTTATTATTTGTAGTATCTAATATTACTTTTAAATGATGTTCTTTAAAATTATAGAAGAATGTACAATCCACTTGTCTTCCTAAAGTCATTTCTTGGTCTACTATTTTTACTAAATCAGCAGGTTTAATATGTACTCTAGGAGGTAGAGCTTTTAATCTGTCTTCTTCTGCCTTTCTCTTTTCATCATCGTCTTCCATGGACATGTTGTTATTATAATTTTTAAGTAAAATAAACATAGCACCACCAAAGGCTAATAATATTATAAATATTCCTAATACTCTCATTTATTTACCTATGATTCATTGAATATAATTCCTTTATCTTTGCACTTGTTTCTGTATATTCAATACAATCCCTTTCTATTCTTTCTTTCCAGAAATCTTCATTTCCTAATTTATCAATAATTAAATCTTTAATTAATCTATCTGTCTCTAATGAAATGTATTCTCTCATAGGATTTCCTACATTTCCTACAGGTTTTCCTTTAAATGAAGCATTCCCAAGATTCTTTGTATCATATCCAACTCTATTTTTATTATCAAATATGATATCAATTATTTCTCTACCTTTTTCACTTATATCATTTACTCTAATAAATTGTTCTGCTTGAGCTATATCAATTGGAGATACAGCTGTTCTCTTACCCTTATAGTTTTTATATGGGAATATAATATTTCTATCATTGAAATATGATGCTGTAGCTAAATCAGCAATAATATTAAATTCATCCATGATTACACATGATTTAGTTCTATTTCCAATTCTTTCTCCTCTTTTTCTTCTTAACTTAGAAGCAAGTTCATACATTGGATTTAAGATATTTAATTTTTCATCTGAATTATGATCCATGAATGTATTTGCTTGAGATGTAGATAAGTTATAATTAACATTTACTAAACTCTTATAGAAATCTATATTTTTAACATTTCCTTTTGTATCAATTTTAATCATGAATGTTAATGATGGTTTAACTTTTCCATGTTCTAATGAACATTGAGAAGCTATATTATAACTTAATAAAGGTGTAACCATATCCTTAGCATATACAGATTCTCCTATTCCTCTCATGAAATTTTCAATTTCACCTTCTCTAGGAATATATATATCTACATCAGGAATATGAACAAATAATATATAATTTCCTACAGAATCAACAGTCATGCTAAATGCATCATCAAATAACATATGTGATACTTCAGCTTTTCTAGATGAATCTATTGATACAGTAAATAAACTAGTTAAATCTGTTCTTCCATCAATTGTTAGTAATTTTATTTGAGGCAATATAATTGGAGATGTACCAACACGATCTTGTGCTGTTTGTCTAAATCCTGGATGGACAATTTTATATCTTTGATTTATTGCATCTCTTAAGAAATCAATATCTTTAAAGTTAGAATGATCTTTACCTAATTCATTTTTATCACACATAATTAATATCTCATTTAACTCATTTGGAGTTAATTCAAAATTATCTGATTCTAATAACATAACAAATATTCTTTTATAGTATTTGATATCTTCTTCAGACATATCTTTAAGTTCACTTAAATAATACTCTACTAATAAATAGAATAAATGATACCCATGTTGATTTTTAATATTTACATAATCTGGATGTAATTGAAATATTCTAAATAAATAATCAGGGTTCTTAACTGTATCAACTAAGAATCTAACAACTAAATAATCTTCTTTTTCATTTAATTGAACAAGTCTTGGATATAAATGATTATCATTTACTTTAAGTAAGTTTTTAAATTGAGCAAGTTTAAAATATATGACATCTTTTGGTTTATCATATTTAGTATAAGCATTCATACTCTTTTTAATAGCTCTATTATGAGAGTTAATAACTTCCTTCATCTTATATAGATGACCACCTTTTTTCTCATGGTCAACTAAATTATATAGGAATAAATGATACTTAGAGACAAAGTCATCATCTAGTACTATTTCTTCTATATTTTCATCAAAATAATCGATTATTTCATCCATTAATTCAGAAAAATGGTTTACTTTAAAGTTAGCTTTAAGCTCGGTTATTGAGATTTTATCACTTTCAAATGTTGCCATTAAATTTCCATATACTTCGTTGTACATTTCATATTCCCCCAAACCTTACTATGTATATGTTTATTATAAAACATATTAATAATTATTATCAATAATTTTAGTAAACTAATAGTATTATTTTTTTAATTATGATAAAATTATTACAATAGGAAGGGATTAGTATATGAGTTACAATATTGTATTTAAAATATCTAAAGATGTCATTGCTATTAATAAAATAAAACGTGATGTTGATTATAAAAGCTTAAACAATACTAATGTTATTCAAGTTAAAGACTTGAAGTTCTCAAATGATTATATTATAGAAAATTTTGAACTTGTATCTAATTTCTTAAATGTAATTATTATTAAACATGGTGTTACTAAATGTGTTATAAATGATAAAGAAACTGAAAGTTTAATATTAGATTTAGTTAATACATGGGAACATATTACTAAAATAGTATTTAAAGATGATACTAAACTTACTTTAGATGTATTTATGAAGTTAGCTGATAATCCATACATTACAGAAGTTGAATGTTATGAAATGCCTCCATATTACATTGAAAGATTAGATATTAATCAAAAGATTAAAGTTAAAACTAGAAATAAATATGAATATCATAGTAATTTCATGAAAGAAAATTACTTGAATAATTATTCAGATATATACTTTAAAAAAGTTGTTATTATTGATACAGAATTAGAAGATTATGAATTATCTGAGTTTGAAGATTTTATTGCTATTAATAATAAACTTAAACAAATCAGAATTATAAACTACTCTAATGAAATATTAGCAACTGTAATTGGATTCTTATATAAATATCATAAAACTAATGTACAAATCATAGTATTTGAAAAGAATAATGATTTAAGAGTTATTTATAAATCTATAGATTATTTAAAGAAGAATTATAAGAAATATATAGAAGAATCTAATATAAGATTTAAGATTAAATATTCTAAAGAATATAAAAGAAAATATTTCTTTACTGAATTAAATTATAAATTTATAAGTACTATTATTATATTAGTAGTTGTTATAAGTGGTATATGTATAGGTATTAATTCATATAAGCAATATAAAGATAAATTAAGTATTGCTAATCAGTTAAATGAATTAACTGATCTATTTGATAGAAATAGTACCCTAACAATAGATGATAATAAAAATGATGTAGATATTATTGATGCTAATGCATCAGTTACTACTACAACTAAAAGATATTCTGGTGGAGGTACATCTGCATACTATACTAATTATTCTCAAGTATTTGATGAATTATTAAAAAAGAATGATCAAACTGTAGGATGGATTCAAATTAATAATACTAAAGTTAATTACCCTATTGTTCAAGCCGGTGATAATAACTTCTATTTAAATCATGATTTTAATAAACGTAAAAATACTATGGGTTGGATATATATGGACTATAGAAATAGTAATAAGAATTTAAGTTCTAATACTATTATATATGGGCATAATATAAATGCAGGTATTATGTTCGGTACATTAGTTAATGCATTACATCCAAGTTGGTATAATAAAGAACAAAATAGAATTATTTCATTTAATACTCCATATGCTAATATGAAGTGGCAAATATTCTCAATATATAAAATTAAAACTACTACTGATTACTTAGATTCAGAATTTGATAATGATACATCATTTCAAAATTTCATAGATTTAATTAAAGGTAGAAGTATTAATAACTTTGGAGTATCTGTTACTCCTGAAGATAAAATATTAACTTTATCAACATGTGCAAATAATACATCTAAGATTGTTATTCATGCTAAGTTAATTGAAACTAAACCAGTTGGTGTACAAGAAAATGTTGTAGATAATTCAAATACTACTGAGGAAACAACTGAAGCAGTAACTGAATCAACTACTCAAGAAAATAATGAATAAAAAAATAAGAGGTTTCCTCTTATTTTTATTTTGCTTTAATTTGGTTGTGTTGTATATAGTTCTGGGTGATTAAGTCTACTTTCTTCATCTCCAATAAATACCATGTGAACTGCCCCATCTTCATCATACCAAATATAATCAATGTTAGGTAAGTTAGGATCATATTCAGTTTCAACAGAAGTTGTTCTTCCCATTTCATCAGTTGTATTTGGGAAATCAAATGTTTTTATAATTACTTTTTTTGATGTTGTAGTTGTTGTAACTTCTTCAATTACATCAGGTTCTACTTGAGGATCTTCTTCAATTTTCAATCCATTTCTTGATAATACTATTTGTTCCTCATATTTGGAATTAGAATATATTATGTATTCTGTACTAATATTAACTACTAAGTCACCCATTTGATCTTGTTCTATAACATATGAAGAACCATTTACATTAACAGTAAATTTATGAGATGTATCATAGTCATCTGCATATGTAATATATACTGTTACTTCTGTAGTTAAATAATATGTAATTGTTTTACCATTTTCAGCATTTGATGTATCTAATGTATATGCATTTAAATTTCTAGTATATTTTCCTAGATCTTTTCCTGAAACACTTGTATTTGCTGTTTTTTCAGTTTTAAATACATCTAACTCACTTGTTGTAGTTGGACCAAGTTTTGAAAGTGTTCCAGTACTTAATAAAACTATAAATACTAAAGATATAAAACATATAGCACTTACTATTGCTATAGCTAATCCTTTTTTACTTTTTTTATTCTTAGCATTTGGATCAACTAAATCAGCCATGGTAACTGAATTAATTAATTCATTAACTTGTTGATCATAATTTTTAGGTTGTTCAACATTAGTTTCTTCTAGTGATTCTAGAGTTTCTAATGAATCTTGATCTTGAACATTATTATTTAAATCTTTGTTCATATCATACCCTCCTATTATATTTATAGAATAACACAAAATAAGCAAAATAAAAAGGAAGTATACACTTCCTTTATTATTCTATACAGTTTTTAATTTAGGTAACTCTAAATCATCTAAATCATCATTTAATGATTCTTCTGGTTTTAATAGTTCTCTAACTTTGTCCATATTATTGATTTCATATACATCTTCTAAACTAACAGTATTATATTTTAATTCAGCAGGAATATTAACTTGTACCATTTTTTTATTAGTTATTTCTTTAGTATTATCTACTTTTACTTCACTAGGTAATTTGCTTAATACGAATACATCTACTTTATAGATTATTAATCCAAATATCCAAGCTACGAATGATCCCATAGCTAATTCATGTAAGCTCATTAATACTGGATTAGTAAATACGCTGAATTCACCAAATTCAATATTATTTACATTAGTGTATTCAATAATACCTAAGAATAAGAATGAAATAATTAATGGTAATGCTACATTTATTACTTTAATTATAGTTTTACTCTTTTTATTACCAAGTGTAATAACCATGATAATAAATGATAAAGCCATAACTGTTGTAAATTCTAATGTAGTTGGAAAATATATTAATTCCATTAAATTAATAGTTACATTATTTAAGAATACTATTAATGTACTAATATAATTTGATATATATAAACCAAATACTATAACAGCAGCAAAAATAGTTGATGTCTTAATATAATCCTTTTTAATTAATTTATTAAATATTAAGTATAATCCTAAAATTAATAATTCTAATATGACAAGAATAAAGACTTTGGATGAAAGTAATGTTTTAATAGAATTACTTAATATTTGTAATAATGATAACTCTTCCATGTTAAATCCCCCTCTTTTTATTCAACATTTGAAAGTTCAAATATAAATACTGTTTGTTTTGTATTACTTTTGTATGTACATGTTATAAGTGTTAATACACTTGCATCCATGTTTCTTTTAATATTTACTGTTCCTACTTTTGGAACATCATATACATCTACTAATTTATATGTATACTTTTTATTATTATAATCGATTATAGCAGAAGCTCCCATTTGTAAGTTATGTAATTCATTGAAGTATGAGAATGAACTGTGTCCATTGTGACCTGCAATGATTACATTACCATTTTTCTTATCTGGCATATCAGTTCCTTCTATAAGCATTATATTATAATCAACATGGTTGTATGGATTTGTTAATGATACAAAACCACGATTAATATTTACATCAGGCACTGATAAGTAACCTATATAATCATATCTACCTTTTGCATCATAGTTAACGGGTTTTCTTTCATGTTCTTCAACATCTATTGTTTGAATAATATCATTAACAATAACTGTTTGTTCTATATATCTTTTATTTTCATTATCAAATACTTTCTTCTTCATCGAATCTAGATAAGTAAATGATAATAAGAATATACCTATAAAACAGAAAAGAATGCTAAGGGTTATCTTAGCATTCTTTGATAGTCTTTCTAGCATATGCTATACCACCAAGAATTAGTGCAGCACCAGCAATTAAGATTAAGTAGTTATTTGCTCCAGTATTTGGAACGACTACGTCTACATTATCTTCTGGTGTGTTATAGAATGTTATAACAGCACTTTCTACATATTCCCCGTTACTATTCTTTACTTTTAAAATTCCATCATTAGTTAATTCAAAGTAGATAACTTCTGAGCTTAATACATAGCCACTTGGTGCAGAAACTTCTGATACTGTATATTTTCCAGCGTTTAATACGATTGAATAATATCCAGTAGTTGTTGTAAATTTTGAAACTTCTTTTCCATTAGCATCTTTGATTACTAAAACTGCTCCAGCTAATGCTTTACCAGATTTAGAATCTCTCTTGATAATAGAAATTGAATCTTTTAATTCGTTGATCATTGAAACTTTATCTACTGATACATAAGTTCCAGTTGAATCTTTTACGAATAATCCACCATTTGCATCTAATAAGAATTCAATAGTAGTTTTTGATAATTTATATCCTTCTGGTGCAATAGTTTCAGTTAAACTATATTTACCAGGAGCAAGTACTATTTTATGTACTTCTGTAGTTGAAACCCAAGTTTCAATTATGTTACCTTTATCATCTCTTACTACTAAAGTAGCACCAGGTACTACTTTAGATTGAGTGATATCAGTTTTACTTATTTTAACGTTGTATTTTTGTTCTACGTTTGAGATAGATAATGTAATACTATCTTCAGCATTAACAGGTTCTACAACTGTTTTACCAAATAATAATCTTTGGTATTTGCTACTATGATAATAGTAGATTGGATTTTCATTATTATATGATCCTTTAACTGTCATTGTGAAAGTTAATTTTTTACCTTCAGGAATTGCAGCTGTAGGAATTTTAATAATTACTCCACCTTTAGATCCTTTAACAATTTTAGATCCTGCAGGTGTTCCACTTAATGAATATTTTAAGTTATCAATATTTGTAGCTGTAATACCAATTTCTGATGAAACATAGTAGTCAGCTTCTTTAATGAAACTTACTTTAGCTTCGCTGATAGCTAATTTATGTTCTCTAGCTTTAGTGTTAGCTTTAAATGCTTTAGCACCATAAACTAGATCCATAATCTTTTTACATAAATCATGATGTACATCATTCTTCATTTCATCTGAAGCATGATATAAAACGAATTTTTTAACGTCTGCTGGTACATTGAAGTTATTTTGATTTAAATAATCACCATAATACCAAACAGCCATTTGTGTGATATAGAAGTCTTTATCTTTATCACCAGTATTTGGAATGTGATTTAAGATATAAATATATCCTGGATCAGCATTACCTTTTCTACTGAATGTAACTTTAGATCCATAAGTTGCATCTAAGTCCATACAGTAAACGTAGTAACTATTATTATCTACTGTTTTAACAATGATTGGATAAGTTTTTGGCTTACCTTCAGAAGTAACAGTATTAATATAGTTTACTGTTCTGTAAGTATCAGTTGTAACATTTTCTGGTACTGTAGCAGCGTCTACATGAACGATACCAAATAATGCTGCAATGATAATCAAAGATGTCATAATAAAATTTCTTAATCTTTTCATACCCTTTCCCCCTTAAAAGATGGGACTTATTATAGCACTTTTTTTGGTTCTGTCAAATTTAGAAGCCTATATATAAAGAAAAAACGGCTATTTTTATCGTTTTACAATAATTTCATGCATAAAAATGTCTATTTTACTAAAAGTTATTGCACCATTTTTCTATTTGTGATATATTTAAATGGCAATGGCAAATGGATCTTTAGCTCAGTTGGTTAGAGCATCCGGCTCATAACCGGGCGGTCGTAGGTTCGAGTCCTACAAGATCCACCATTTATTTTTTTTGCGGG
>JAEEGK010022054.1_pt1 | contig 13412 bp, 4 predicted proteins | sample 8958771 | NCBI WGS metagenome assembly JAEEGK01 (sample SAMN16246547, study PRJNA631951) | gut metagenome | biome: gut microbiome; feature: rumen; material: SC-attached | host: Bos | place: Iran: Karaj | collected 2018-10 | reverse complement strand
CAATCCCCAATCCCCAATCCCCAATCCCCAATCCCCAAAACAGATATTATTAACAAATTTAAAACTTAATTTGGAAAAATTATAAAATTTTTTTTAAATGTTAATTTAATTTTTTGGAAGAATTATAAAAATAAATAATATAAAATAAAATAAATATTTTTATTGTAAATTATTATTGAATATTAATAATTGATTTTTTATTTTACTTAAAACATATAATATTTAAATTTATGATTTTTTTGGTTTTTTTTTTCGCATTTCATCTAAATACTTAGAATGTATTTTTTGTTTTTCAAGTGATTGTTTTTCTTTAATATTTTTTTCTTCTTCTTTTTTAAATTCTTGAGGATTAACTTTTTTCCTTAATTCAATTTCTTTTTTATAAATATCATTCATTGAAAAATTTTTAAACAATTTTTTTTTATAATAACCTTTTTCTTTTTTTTTTTCTTTTTTAAAACCTTGTAATAAATTATTTTCAAGTTTAAATTTATCTATAATTTCTTTAGCACTTTTAATTCTTTTTTTTTGATTCTGAAAATTTGAAATTGAATAAAAAGTATCTTCACTTTTTTTATTTTTTTTAAATAAACTAATAGTATTTATATCTTCAGAATAATTTATATTATCTTTTGATTTATTTCTATTTTTTTTTTTCTTCTTTTCATTTGGTTTAATAAATAAAAGATTATGAAATAAATTATATTGTTCAAAAAATTTTTGCTCAGGTTTATTTAATTTTATTCCATGAATAAAATCAGAATGATTTTCTTTTAATTTTTGTCTAAAATTTTTAATACCTATAAATTCATTTCTTGAATAATTTCCAAATCCTCTTCTTTTTTCTTTAGATATATGATTGCTCATTTCATTATCAATTAAATTTAAAATTATATTTTTATTAGTATTATCTCTATAAAAAATTGTAGAAGTCATGTAAGAAAGATTATTATTATTATTTAAGTCAAATAATTGTTTATTTTTTTCATTAGAAATTCTTATTTTTTTTTTTAAAATTTCTTCAATGTCAGAATAATTTTTTATAAAATTTCCAAATGGTTTTATTTTTGGATTTGGAAATTGAAAATATCCATCTAAAAATATATTATGAGGTTTATATGTAGTTTTATCAAAATTATTCGAAATTTTCTCTATTAAATTTAAATTTAATCTTTCAGTATAATTTGATATTCCTGTTATATTTTTATGAAATTTTATCTTTTTTTTTCCAAATAAATCACAAATATATTTTTTCCCTTTTGAATCTATTAATATTTTTTTCCCTGTTAAATAATCTTCTTCTATATGAGGTATTATTTTATCATTTAAATTTTCTTTCATTTTCTCTTTTTTGTTTATTATATTTTTTTATAATGTTTTTTAACTTTTTAATATAATTTATAAAGAAACACATTATTATTATTTTTTTATTATAATATATATATTATTTTAATTTATATTCATAAATTTAATTACAAATTTTCTTTTTGATTGAAGGAAGAATAATTATATTTAAATTTGCAAAAGATTTTTATTCACATAAAATAATATTTAAAGTCTCTTTATAATAAATATTTTATTTTAAAATCTTTCATTTCATATATTACTAAAAGCTAAAATAAGGAGATTTTAATTAATTTTTTTTATTAAAATAATAAATTACTTTATTATTATATCAGTTAACACTATAATTCTTTCTTCAATCAAAATAATATAAAATAAACAAATATAAAAAATGAAAGTAAAGATATTTAGAAATTTATAAAAAGACATAAAAATATTATAAAAAAATAAAAATAATAAAAACAAAAATCTCTTTAACATATAAATAAAAAAAATAATTCAACAAAGAATCAAAAAAATGGATAACAATGAAAGTTTTTTTAAATCATTTCGAACAGAAGATAATATTCCAACAGGTAAATCAATATGGTCAAAAATGGTAAAATTATAATTATATATAATCCAAAAATAAAAAATAATATATAAATTAATATAGGAAGATGAAGCTTTAAAAAAAATAGTAAATTTAACAGGGCCAAATGATTGGAAAAATATAGCATTACTTATGATAAAGAAATATGGAATAAAAAATAAAAGTAGTAAACAATGTAGAGAAAGATGGGTCAATTGTTTATGTCCAAATATAAATAAAGGAATTTGGAGTGAAAAAGAAGAAAATATATTATTTTGTACTCAATTAAAAATAGGAAATAAATGGTCTGAATTAACAAGATTATTACCTGGAAGAAGTGAGAATGATATTAAAAATCATTTTTATTCTAAATTAAGAAAATATATTAGAAAAATTTGTAAAGAATTACATAAATCACAAATTTTAGAAAATAACGGTATTAATTCATCTTATTATTGCTCTAATAAAGTTTATTCTCTTATTCAAAAAGAAAATATTCCTTTACTTAATTTAAGTAAAAAAACTATTATTAATATCATTCAAAAAGATTATTTAATTAAACAAGAAAAATTATTAAATTTACAAGAAAATACTTATTGGAATTTTAAATTAGATAATTATTTAAATTCTAATTCAATTAGCGAAAGTTCGAGAAATGAGCATTATTTTAAAAAAAATAATAATCAGTTTAATCATTTAAAAAAAAATAGTGATTCGAATGATTTTGATTTTAATATAAATAATAAAGAAGTTGATAATGATAGTCAAAAAAATCATTTAGATGAATTCAATTATTTTGGAATGAATGTTTTAAATAAAAAAAGAAAAGGAATCAATATTTTTGAAGAATTATTAAAAGATAATTGATTTAATTCAATAAATTTTAAAAAAATATGAATTAAAAAATATCAAATACTAAATAAATTATAATTATATTATCATTATATTATTTTTATTATTGAAAATTCTAATTTAATATTTATTATTTATATTAAACGTTTAAAAAAATTGATTTTAAAATACTTTTGAAAAAAGTAATAAGAATTTAATGATATTTGAATTAGATTAAAAAAATTCAAAAAAGAAGAAAACTATTTAATATATTATACAAAAAAAAAATTTTTATAAACAATAATTTTTCAAATCTTTGATAATTCTTATTAATTAATTGGTAATTATAAGACAATTAATAAATAATCAATTATTTTCATTTCATAATGATAATATTTAGGTTTAGATATAAAGACAATCTTTAGAATATCTTCAATTTGATAACAAGGAATAGAAAGAAAATAAAGTTTATTATAAATGAAAAATATTCTTTAAATCATTAATATTTTTAAAAGATATATTATTTTCCATTATTAATTATATTAATTTTCATTTGATTGTTTGATAAAAAAAATCTTTTTATTTAAAAAAATAAGCAAGAAATAAATATTATAAAAATAAATGATGATATAGAATTCAATAATATAAAATAAAAGAGTTCAGAGCTTATCTTTTGATTACTGAAATTAATAATCTAAAAAGAGCAGTAAAATGAGTTTATAAATGAAAATAAAAACATAATTTAAGAAATAATAAAAATAAAAATATATGAAATTCCTAATATAATATTTAAAAAAATAATTTATAGAAAATAATAAACTATTAAAAAACTAATTATTAAATTGAAATAATTGAATTCTTTAAAAACAACTTTTCAAAAAAAAAAAGATAAAAAGATATTTTTATAATTGAAAAAATATAAATTATCATTTTTGAAAGAAAATTAATATAAAAGAAAATAAGAAGTATAAAAATCTATGATTTTCTTTTATATGAGTAATTTTTAAAGAATTTAATGTTTTTATTAAAATTCCTTTATAAATAAAATAAAAAAAAGAAAATTTGAAAAAAAAAAAATTTAAAAAAGAATATAATTATATCAAACTAAAAAATAAATGTCAGATTTTCAAGAAGAAAATAACAAAAATATAGAAAATTCAGAATTAACAGAAGACAATAAAAATGAACAAAATAAAGAAAAAGACCTCTTAGAGAAATTAACTGAACTTCAAAAAGAAATTTATGAATCATGGTTAAGAGATACAGATAAAGTGAAAGAAATAATAGAAACACATAATTTTTTAAATGAAATTTTAAAAAAGAATACAATGGAAGAAATAGAATCACAAATATTTAATAACAATGAAAATCATTTAGAATATTTTTCAAATGAATTTTCAAAAAATGTAATATCAAATTTATTAAAACAAACTGTAGTTTTTGGTGAAAATGGAGAAGATTGTGCTTTTGATGTTCTTTTAGATTATTCAAAAATATTTTTAAAATTATTAACTTTAAATGATAAAAACATATTTAAATTTTATAATATATTAGAACCAATAAAAGAAATATTTGATAATACAAAAGATTTTTATAATTTAACAAACTACCAATATAAAGATAAAAACCCAAATTCAAAGAAAAAAATAGAATACAATAAATATAATGAACAATACTTAAGAAAAAAGAATGAAATATTAACATCAGAATTAAAAGAAGGAGAAGAAATCGATGTTTTAATTCAAGATTTAGATTATTTTAACTATCATGTATGGGTAAGAGGAAGAATAATATCAATAAAAGAAAAAACATTTCAAGTAAAAATATTAAATAAAGATGAACCTTTAGAATTAAATTTTTCTTCTTTTGAATATGCTAAGAAAGGTTCTTTTACTGAAGATTGGGATTGGAGATTAAATTTAAAAGAAGGAGATATTGTTGATTGTTATAAAAGAATAAAATATTATCCTGCTACTGTTGTTGAAAGATTTGATTCTGATAATCAATTAAAATATAAAATTTCTTTTAGGATTTATGTAAATAGTGTTGATAATATTGATAAATATAAATCTTTTTATCCTAATAAAGATATTGAATTTGATGAAGAAAGAAATCAAGAATTTATTGGTGAAAATAATTTTTATGATGATGTTCTTAAAATGAGTAGTATAAAATTAAAAAAAAAAGATTCTAAAATATTTTTAAATGAAACTGGTTCAATTGATGATGATTATTGTTTAGATGATTTTGTTGATGAAATTGATGTTAATGGAAATAAAACTATTACTATTGGAAAAAATAATAATTATAAATATTATTTTAATTCTTTGTTAAATGAATTTGGAAATTTAAATGGCTTTGATATAATGTTAGATTTTATTAATAATAAAAAATTTCAAATTGAAAATTCTGATAATAAAAATTATAATACTATTACTCCTGGAAATAATTTTAATAATAATAATGTTATAAATGAACAAAATTATTATAATGATGTAATATTATTAATTTTTACGATTTTTAAAGCTGCAATTCCATATTTTTATAAACCATTATTAATTAAATATTCAAAAGAATTATCAAAAACAATTTTTAAGTTTTTTGATGATTTATCACAAAATGATTTAAGAAATTTAAAAAAAGAAATAATAGAATTAACATCAGATTTATTAAAAGAATGTACTGAATTTTTATCTAAAGATAATAATAATGAAGAATTTTTATTTTTAACAGAAACATTTAATTTAAATTTAGCAATTAAAATGCTTAAAACTTCTTTTTTAGGAAAAAGAACAAATGCAATTAAAAAAATAAGTGATTTAATAAGAATGAATAATAATGAAAACTTTAGTGCAAAATTATTAAAGATATTAAAAGAAAATAATGTTATGTATGAAATTTTTGGTCCAAATAATCATTCTCAATTAATAAGACAAAGTAAAGAAATAATAGAATTTTTATTATTAGAAAATCAACTTTCAGAAGAAGAATTAAATTTAATTTGGAATGCAACAAAATCAGGAGATTTAGATCAAAAAAAAATAATATTAAAAATATTTAATGAAATATTTAACGCGAATCAAATTCCAAATAAAATTATTAAAACACTTTTAAATTCAACTATTGGTAATAAATCTTTTGGAAATGATATTACTGATGAAGAAATTGATTTTATTTTTACTTTAATGAATAAATTAAATGATAAAGAAATTATTGAAAAATGTTTAAATTTTTTTATTAATTATGTTAAAGAAGTTCCTAATAATAATATTTTAGAAAAAATTTATGAAATAAGTGTAAATCATTCTGAATATAAAGAATTAATAGTTTTAAAAGCACTTGATTATATTCAAAATGAAAAAAGCTTATTTGTTGGTTATCAATTATTATCTTTATTTATTTCTAATTATAGATTTTCAATTGATAATGAGTTAAATCTTTTATTAGTTAATAATAATAAACTTTTAAATATTTATAAAAAATCTTTTGAAGATTATTTTAAGAACAAAGATAAAATAAATAAAAATGAACATGATAAAAATATTAAATGTAGAATTGAATTTTTTTTTCTTTTAATTAAAAAAAATATTTGGGATATTGAAAAAGATTCTCCAATAAATTTTTTATTTAATAATTTAGTTTTAAATAAATATAATGATACAGATGAAAAATTATTTTATAAAGAAGTAAAAAAATTAAAAAATGAAAATAATAAAGAAATTACAGAAAATTTATTTAATTTATATTTAGAAACAATAAATAATAATTCAAATATTTTCTCATTAGATGGTTTTATATCATTTGTAAATATATTTATAGAAAAAAATGATTCTGAAAATTTAATTTCTATAAAAGATGTTTCAAATGGAATTTACGATTTTAAATTATGTGAAAATGTTTTACCAAATAATTTAAAAGGTTTTCCAGAACTAATAAAATTAATTTTTGAAAATGAAAATCCTGATATAATAAAAAGAGGAAATGATTTAATAAATAAATTATATCATAGAAATGGAGATAAATTAGTTGATTTATGTCTTGAACAAATAAATAACTCTGATAATAAAATTAATATTGTACTAAGAGCAATTTCAATATTAAAAAAATTAATATATTTAGATGAACAAAATGGAACTGCAGATGTAATACCACATTTTGAATTAATGAAAGGAGAAGATGTTATAATTAAATTTATAAATGATAACAGAAATGATAGTTATAATATAAAAATGAATGATAATAATACTATTTATGATATGAAAAAAAAATTAACACAAATAATAAATTATCATACTGATTTCCTTAAATTAGAATTAAAAAAAAATGATGATAATAACAATAATTATTCAAATTATTATAATAGAATAGAAATAGAAAAAAAAGATAACGGTAAAACATTAAAAGAAATGAATTTTAAAGATAATAATAATATAAATGAAGTATATTATCAAAGTAATAATTTAGAAATGAGTATACCAAATAAAGCTATTTTAGATAAAGATAAAAATGTAATAGAAGAAGTAAAAAAAATATTTAATGAATGGTTTGACAAATATTCAGAAGATAATAAAATGTATAAAAGAAATATTACAGAATTTATAAAAGATGCAACAAAATCAAGAGAAGATATTTCATATGATGATCAAAGAGTTTCACAATTGTTAAACAATTCAAAAGAAGAATATATTGAAAGAGATGAATTTGTTAATTGGTATATTGAAGCTGCAAAAAAAAAAGAAAATGTAGTTATTAATAATATTAGAAATATGGGTTATAGATCTGATTTTGTTAAATTTAATGAAAGTTATTATATAGAAAATAATAATAAAGATGTTATGATTAGATATAAATTAGGGAATAATATTAATTTTGTTCTTAAACTTTTTGATTTAATGAATTTGGAAAATGGAAATTTAGAAATATTTAATTTTTTAATTATGTTAAATACTAATTCTTCTATTTTTAATGATATTATTAATTTAAAAAATTCTAATGATGATATTATTGATTGGGGTTTTTATTTTTATAAAAATAAAAATTTATATTATTTATATTATATTTGTTTTATTATTGAACATTTTATTGAAAATATTTATGAAAATGAAATATTTCAAAATTGGATTTATTCATTTATTAAAAATAATGGTTATAAATATTTAATTGAAGTTTTTATTGAACAATTAAATATAATATCTGAAATAAATGATATGAACGAAAATATTCATATGTTAACATTTGGTTTATTATTAAAAATAATTAGACAAATTTATTCATTTTCAGAAAATAAAGAAAATAATAATTCATATGATTATAATAATGAAGAAATATTAATATATAAATATTTAGAAAAAGAAAATTTAATAGATAAAATAAATGAAAATTTTCAAAATAAAAGAATGTTTTCTTCATTAATTAATGTTGTTGATAAAGGGATTGAACAAAAGAATACTGGTTTAATATGTGAAATTATAGAAATAATTTTAACTAATATGAAAAATTTACAAGATAACCAAATTGATGAAGCTTTTTTAAATTTAATTATTAAAGGATTAAATTCAAATTATAAAGAAGTAGGAGAAATATTTAATCTTTCAATAGTAACTTTATTAAGAATAAATGGCGATTTATTAGGAAAATTATTTGAAAAATTATCAAATATTTTAATTAAAGAAGAACCAAAAAATACAAGTCATTATTTATTAGAAGGTTTCAAAAAATTAATTCGTATATATAATTCACATAATTTGAAATTGAATGAAAACACAATTTTAAGTATTAATGAATATTCTGAAAAATTAACTAAAGTAATTAATGATGAATTATCAATAAATTTAAATAACCCAAAAATTCCAGATAATGAATTATTAAATGATATATCCATATTATCAGTTATCTTAGACAATAATGAAGAAATGGTAAATCAAATAAATGAAAAAACAGATTTATTTGATAATTTATTAAATAATATAATATTTAATTCTTCAAACAAAGACCAAGAAAAAGAAATAACAACAGATTTAAATAATAATAATAATGAAGAAGAAGAAGAAAAAATGGAATTTATAAATATTGATAATATAAATAATTCAAATAATTCAAATAGATTAAATAATATTTCTCTTCAAAATCATTGTTACATTTTGACATTAAGATTACTTAAGCATAATTTAATAAATTTGATTAAATTTTTTAGATTAGAAAATACAAATAAAAAATATATAAATAATAATAATTATGAAAATGAAATAAAAATAAAACAAAATTATATAAGTCATTTTAACAAAAGAAAAAATGGTTATGTAGGATTAAAAAATTTAGGTTGTATATGTTATATGAATAGTACAATGCAACAATTTTTTATGACTCCAACATTACGTTATTCAATTCTTCGTTTTTCAGATAATAAGAAAAATAATAATATAAAATTAAATGAAATATATAATAGACAAAATGAACAAATTGATGATAATATGTTTCATCAATGTCAAAAATTATTTTCTTATTTATTATTATCTCAAAAGGCAGATTATAATCCTTTTGGATTTACATATGCTTTTAAAGATATTGATGGAAATCCTACTAAATTATTTGAACAAAAAGATGCTCAAGAATTTTTAGCTATCTTTTTAGATAGATTAGAACAAGCTTCTAAAAATACAAAATATAAAAATTTAATTTATAATATTTTCGGAATTAAATATTGTTCTTTAATTACTTGCTTATCATGTGGTAAAGTTTCTTATAAATTTTATCCTTCCGTTTTCCTTAGTTTAGAAGTTAAAAATATGAAATCTTTAAATGATTCTTTAGATAAATATATTCATGAAGAATATATTGATGGTTATAATTGTGAAGGTTGTAAAAAAAATTGTAGAATATCAAAAAGAAATATATTAACTTCATTACCAAATGTTTTAATAATTCATTTACAAAGAATATTTTATAATTGGGAAATAGAACATAATGAAAAAATAAATTCAAGGTTAGAATTTCCGAAAGAAATAAATATGAAAAATTATACAATTGAATATTTATTAAAAGAGAAAAATAAAGAAGAAAATATATATTTTAGAAGTGATGAGTATTATAATTATTATTTAGTAGGAGTAATAATACATATAGGATCAGCAGATGCAGGTCATTATTATTCTTATATAAATATTATTAGAGAAGGTGAAGGAAATATTAGTTATTTTAATCCAAAAGATAAAAATTGCTTAAATGCATGGTTAGAATTTAATGATAGTAATATTAATGAATTTGATATTGAAAATTTAAAAGAAGAGGCTTTTGGAGGGAATTATGACGATGATAATAATAATTATAATCATCTTAGATATATGGGATGGAATAGGGAAAAAAATAAAAATGCTTATTTGTTAGTTTATGAAAGATTAGTTAAAAATCCTAATATTATATTTATTGATAAAAAAGATATTAATAATTTGTCAAATAATAATATTGTTGAGTTTAATGAAGAAGATGAAAATAAAATTTTTAAAGAAAATGATATGATGAGATTTTATAATAAAGATAATTTAAATGAATATTATAATAAATGTAATGAATTATATAATAAAATATTTCATAATTTAAAAAGAGATGAATACTTTAAATATGTGCCTTTTTATTTTTATAAAAATAATAGAAAAGTTCCAAAAATTTATTATGATGAAATATTAAATGATAATCAATTATTAAGTAAAACTAAAGATATTCCTCAATATTCTGAATTTTTAAATAATGTTATTTCTCTTCTTGAAGAAACAACTATAAAAGACATTGATAATATAAATGATGAAACTGTTGAAAAAATTGCTAATATATTTTTAAATTATATTGTCGAGAATATTAATAATAAAAATAATGTTAAATATTTACAAAATGGAAGAATTAGGTTAACTCAAATTATTGAAAAAAATAGTGAATTATTTAAAAAACCTATTTTAAACTTTTTAAAAGAAAATGATGATAAAATTAAAAATTTATTAAAATTTGAAAGCGGAGAAAATGTTAATGAAATTAGTGAATTAATTAATAAAATACAATCAATTTATAATCTTGATTCTAATGATAATAGTAATTAAATAATTAAAAAAATAATAAATTATTTATACAATATTTAATATAAAAAATATATTTCAATTATCTTTCTTTAAAAAATAAAAAATTAAAATAGCTATACACATTTATTTATCATATGTTTTTTTCATATTTTCTTTATCATTAAATAATGAATTTGATTATATCTTTGAAAAATATTTTTTATTATTTATAATATGAAGATGATAACAATTTTTCAATTAAATTTTTCAAATCCCTTTATTTAAGTTATTTAATTTAATTATTTTTCATAAAAAATAAAAAATTATTTTGTCCTTATAAAATATTATGAATTAAATGAGAAAAAAACACTATTTTTGAAATAATAATTCTTTAATTGACTTTAAATTGTCCTTTAATATTAATAAAAATACAAAAAACATAAAAAAAAAAAAAAACTAAAAAACTTTATTTTCTTAAAAAAATAAGTCTCAAAATAATTACTTATATAACTAAGACCCTATTTAATAATAATAGAAAAAAAATATATCAAAATATATATATCCTCTGAACTTGTTTTTTATTTATTTCTAAATTAACTTTTTCCTATATTAGAAAAATCTTTTTCAATTTTATCTTCTTCTATATGATTATAAAAAATACTTTCAACAAAATTTGCATTTTCATTTTTAATTTGTTCATTTAAATTTTCATTGATGGTTAAAGTATTATTATTTATTTCGTTTGTTTCTTCACTTTTTTTTTTTTTATTTTTAATAACTTTTATACTATCATTTCCTACATGAATAAAATCATAATTATCTTGAAGAGAATAAAGAGAAAATGTTTCTAAAAAATCATTTGATTGAGAATCAAGATTCTTCTTAGATATCATTGTATCCAAAGTAAAATTATCTTTTTTATCATTTAATGTTATTTTAGATGTATTTTCTTCTAATTTATTATTATTGTTATTATTATTATTATTATTTTCTTCTAATTTATTATTATTATTTTCTTCGAATTTTTTATTTTTGTTATTTTCTTCTAATTTATTATTATTATTTTCATCTAATTTATTATCATTATTTTTAATATTATTATTATTATTATTATTTTTATTAATATTTTTATTTGTTTCATTCAATTTTTTTATTTCATTAATTGGAATTTTAAAAATGTGTTTTGATTTATTCTTATTTTCTATTCCAGGTTTTGTTTTTTTATTTAAAAAAGAATTACCGCTTTTGATTGTTTCTTCTTCTCTTTTAATTGAACTTTGAGTACTAATCATCTCTCCATTTATTATAGAATTCACAATTTCAGTTTCTTCTTTATTATTATGACTGTTATTAATATTAATATTTGAATTAACATTATTATTATTATTTTTATTATTATTATTTGAATTAGCATTATTGAGATTATTATTATTATTATTAGTATTATTATTAATTTCATTATTATTTGTATTTTTATTGGTATTATTTTTATTAGAATTAGTATGATTTGGATTATGTATTTCATGAATTTTAATTAAATCTTTTTTTATAATAGAACTTTCACAAATTGTTAAAGCATCAAAAACATTCAAAAATCCATTAAAAATTTTTTCTAATTCAAGACATTCTTCATAAGCCACTAAATTACATGGAATTAAATTTTCACAATTATGAATATTAATATAATCAGGATAATCTTTACTATGAAAAAATTGATTAAAAGAGGATAAAATAATTTCAGAGAAAATTTTATTTGATTCATTAGAAAAATAATAATAATCAAAAATTAAACCTCTTAATTCCTCAAATTTATTAATTAAAAAAGTAATTTTTTCTAAACTATTAATAATAACATTTTCAAAATTTTTTTTTTCATTATTTAATTTTCTTTCAAGTTCTTGAGGAGAATTAAATTGTAATTTATCATTAACTTTATTCCAATAATCTGGAATTGAAATAATATTATGTTGATTATGATTATTTATATCACAAATAGAACATAATTCTTCTTTACATTTTTTACAATATGAATTAATTTTATTTACATTCATATGTTTTTTACAAATATTTAAATATTTTACTGGAATTCCTTTATGTCCATTTATTAAATCTTTATGATAAATTTCACAAACATTACAAAAAAATTTTTGACAATTTTCACAATATTCAACTGCTTCTTTTTTTAAATGTTTAAAACATTTAAAATTACTTTTTATCTTATTTGATGATAAAATTTCATAATATTTATTTAATGATATTTCTTGAGGTGTATTTGAGCATTTACAAGAAAAAAGAATGAAAAAAGAACGGTTAATATAATCTTTTTTTATTCTTAATAATAATGGTTCATTTTCTTTACATAAAGGACATATAATTTTTTGTATTGAATTAAAGTTTAATTTTTGGTTTCGAATTTCTAAAATTTTGTTTGTATTAAATGTTGAATTGTCTGTTTTCATTTTTTTAATTTATTAAATTTTTTTATTTAATGATTTTTATATATTTGTTTTTAAGATTTTTTTATAAATTATTAACTAATTTTTCGAATTCTTTTTCCTTTTTTTTCTATTCATTTATTTTTTAAATTAATCATATCTTTTTTTTACTCTTTTTATTGTTTT
>JAEEGK010022052.1_pt1 | contig 13413 bp, 12 predicted proteins | sample 8958771 | NCBI WGS metagenome assembly JAEEGK01 (sample SAMN16246547, study PRJNA631951) | gut metagenome | biome: gut microbiome; feature: rumen; material: SC-attached | host: Bos | place: Iran: Karaj | collected 2018-10 | reverse complement strand
CCAGTCCAATTAAATATTTACAAAAATAATAAATATACATTATTAACTGAATATAAAGCTTGTAGACCTGGTGTGGCTTGTACTTCAATGTTACAATATGTTAAATCTAGTGAAGGAAAGTATAACTATGATGTTATTGAAATAATAAGGCATAGTGTTGATGCTAATCTTTTTCAATACACAAATGAAAGTTTACCAGAATATATGATTTATTCAGGTAAAGGACATGAGTTTATTACTGATTCTGATAATAAATATTTAAAAGAACTATTAACATCTATCAATGTTGATTTAACACAATGTGCAAAACCAAATTATGGAGATTAAAGTTCGGAAGATTAAGATATTCCGTACTAATTAAGTTGGAGAGAATCCAACTTTTTTGATATAATTTATTTATAGTATGGAGAATTGATATGAAAAAAGAATTAACTGAGGACCAAAAGAAAATAACAGAAAAAGTTGTAGATGGATTAACTAATGATTCATCTGAAGAATTAATAAATCTAATGAGAGAATGTAATATAAGTGATGGGGTAATAATGCTTACAATGTTGGGAATTGGAACACATACAGAGTATTATAAAGTTCTCTATAATCGAATAAATAATAATATAGATAAAATAAATGATGATTTATTAAAAAAAGAAGTTGTTGATATATTACATGAAATAGATAGAAAAGAAGATGAATAACATCTTCTTTTTTTATGAAAGGAGGATATATGAATTTAACATTAATAATATTATTGGTTGTAATGATTATTTTTCTTTTATTCTTTTTATATATCGAACCAATATTGATGAAACATAAAGTTAAGAATGATAATGAATATGGTTCAGCTAGATTTAGCACTAATAACGAAATAAAAGAGAACTTTAAAAAAGAAAATGTTAATCATATAAAAGAAGCTGGATTTCCAGTTTCTTTTAGCAAAGATTTGAAACATATATATTTTGATAGAGAAACACCTCATTATGTTTATTTAGGTTCAACTGGTTCTGGTAAATCAGTAACAGCTGTAATTCCTACATGTACTTTTATATCTGCTGCTAAGAAAAAGAGAAGTGTATTTATAACAGATCCAAAAGGTGAAATATATAATGCTACATCAAAAATGTTTCAAGATAGAGGATATAAAATTCTTACTATTGATTTTAGACATCCTGAATTATCAAATAAGATTAATATATTAGATCCTATAATTACAGAATACAAAGAATACATGGAATATGAAAGATTAGCTAATGAATCGAAGGATGAAAAAGAAAAACTGGAATATAACAATTTATCTATGTCAGCTTTAGCTGAAACTAATAGATTAATATCTTCACTAGCTACAATGGTAATGCAGGAAAAACATGAACAAAAAGATCCTTTTTGGAATGAATCAGCCAAAAATCTATTGGAAGGTTTAATTGGATTCTTTTTAGAAGAATTTAAACTAAAAAATATAAAAGAAGAACAGATTACAATGACATCTATTAGAAAGTTTCAAAATAGTACTATGGAAACAGCAAATAGTAAAAAGTTTAAAGATTATATTAATAAGAGAGCATATGGTAGTAAATCCAAAGATGCTTTAGTTAGTATATTAAGTGCTAGTGATAATACTTATAAATCTATAACAGCTGTTTTTGGTCAAAAGATGAATATATTTGATGATATTAATGTAGCAAATGTTACTTGCACATCTGATTTTAAATTTAATGTTCTTGGAAGTGAACCAGTAGCATTATATGTTATAGTTCCAGATGAAGATAAAACATATTTTACTCTAGTAACAATAATAGTAGGTTTATTATATAGAGATTTAGTCAAATTGGCTAATAGTAATGATAACAAAAGATTACCGTATGAAATAGATTTTATTTTAGATGAATTTGCAAACTGTCCACCTCTAGCAGATATTGAAGCAATAGTTTCAGTAGCTAGAAGTAGAGGAATGCATTTTCATTTTTTTATTCAATCTTTTTCTCAATTAGATAATGTTTATGGAAAAGAAGTTGCTCAGATTATATTGGATAACTGTGGCTTAGTTTATTTAAAAACAAACACTCAAGAAACAGCTGAAGCAATATCAAAAAGATTAGGTAAAAAAACAATTGAATCTAATAGTGTAAGACAATCAGTATCGTTATTAAATTATAATGGCGATAGATCAACTAATTTAATTGGAAGAGATTTAATGACTCCTGAAGAAGTAAAACAACTTCACTATAAAACAATTATATTTCCTATAATTGGATTTCCTATTTTTAGAGATACAATTTTATATAATAAGTTTTCATGCTATAAGTCAGGAGTAGTAGAAAGAAATAAAAATCCATTAAAGGATTTATCTAACACTTACTTTGTTGTTGAAAATATTAATCACAAAGTAACAGAGAAGGGTAAATCAGATCCAAAAGAGATAAAAGAGTTCTATGAACAAATGGAATTAGATGATAAAGAAAAATTAAAGCCATTAGAGTTAGTAATTGAAAAAACATTTAAAAAAGATTTTGATATTAAATATAATAAAGAAACTAATCATAGAACACACATGACAGTTACATTAAATAGAAGATTAAAACAAGTTGAAAGATCAATACTACCTAATAAAATAAAAGCAGAACAATATCACATAGAAATAATTGAGAAAGAAGAAAAAACGATAATAAATATTTATAATGAAAAGAATGATTTAGATTTAAATATGAGATGAGGATAGTCGATGAGATTATCCTCTTTTTTTATGTTATAATATTTAATGAGAGTAGGTGTTATTATGGCTAAAGGACCACGATTAAATAATATATCTAGAAATTTTACTACTAGAGATAGTTTGGGAATAGAAGGAGTAGCTACATCAATATCTGCAGAAATATGTCCAATAGTAAATACTGTTACACCAAGACCATTTTATTGGGCATTTATAACATGGTGTTATTATGACTTCTATAATAATTGTGAACCACAAGATAGAAGTTCGGATAATGTATATAAATATGTTAAAATGCAAAACTATTTTTTAGCATTAGCTAGCGATATTAATAACACTGATATTTCAAACGGTTTTACAGGTGCTGATACTATTCGTTCTAGGGTAGATTTAAATCAAGAATTGTTTTCATATGATGATAAGTACTTAGTTACTATCTTGAGCAACATGGGTTATTATCCTGCTGGACTATATACAATGGGCTTCATTACAGATGTAGATCCTGAAACATTGGATAAGTTTAAATATCCTCATTTGACTTTAGAAGGTAAAAAGTTAGCTGAAGCATTTGATAAAGTATTTAGTAATACTAGATATTATAAAGATTATAGAAGAAAAGTTACTGATATACCAAGAGATGTATTAATAGAACTAAATAATCAAATAAATATAAATTTAAATGGATTTGACGAGGTTAAAAAAATCCTTATAGATCATTTATTTAATAAAGAAAGTCAAAAGAAATTAATTGAATCTCATAACTATTTAAAATTTATTTTTAAAGAATATAAACCAGAAAATTTAAATACTGCTAAATGCAGAGAATTATTCTATGATTACTTTTCCCCATACTCAGATAATAAATATAAATATCCTGAAGAATTAAAAGAGATTATAGATAGTTGGGAGATAGTTGTTGGAAGGCAATATTTTACATCTGGATTAGAAATGATATGGAAATATATGTTAGAGAATTTGAACAGTCCTAAACCATATAAAGAATGGTTTAATGATTGTTTAAATAATTCAAAAATAAGTTTTGAATTAACAGATAAACTAAGTTCAATTATTTCATCATGCAATTATTCTTTTTCAGAAAGAGAAAGTATGATAGCTGATGCTAGAAGTAGAAGTAGTAATCATGAATCAAATATCGAAAACGGAATAAAAATATTATTATCAGTTTATAACAGATTTAATAATAGAGAAGATTTCTCTAAAGATTCTAAGAATTATTATAACTATGGAATGGATAATAGTTCAGTTTCATTAAATGAATATTTCAAACTTGTTGAAGACTATAAAGATAAAACAATAGAAGAATTTATAAAATATATAATGTATCATTATTTATTAAATCAACATATGAATACTGCTTTTGAAAAAATGCTACAAGGCAGAGATGGATACTATATAGAAAAGATAGAAAATGAGTATTCAAGAAAAGAATACTTTGATCTAGACTTCCAAGGAATCAGAATGGTTCAATTAGCAATGGTTATGCAAGATTTAAATGTATTGGAGGTTGAGTAATATGTTTGATAGAAGAATAGTGGATGAGATATCAAATAGTAAAGGTTATTCAATAGCTCTATTAACAACATTTAATTTTGAAATTAGTTATTTTGAAAGAGCAGTTTTGAATTCACTATATGATAAGAATATAAAAAATATTGAAATATTTGTAGATGCAGACGAACTTGAAAAAGCAGTATCAGAAAGTATAGATAACAATTTAAATAAAAAATATATTGCTAATCCAATTAGGATTAATTCTGCATTCCATCCTAAAGTTGTATTATTACTTGGAGATGAAAAAGCTAAATTAATTGTAGCCAGTGCAAATGTTAAAACATCTGGTTATACTCTTAACAATGAAGTATATAATGTTTTTGAATATAACAAAGATAATCAAGATAATCTAAGTTTAATTAATGATGCAATAAGCTTCTTTGAAAGATTAAATAGTATGTCTTATTATCAAGATGAAAGGATGTTTAATAAGATCAATGATTTAATTTATAGACATCGAAGAACAGAAAACAGTGATATCAAATTAATTCAGAACCTAGATAAGTCTGTATTGGATCAATTAAAAGAAATAATTACGGAAAATGTAAAATCCATAGATATAGCAGTTCCATATTATGATAATGAATTATTAGGATATAGGGATTTATCGGAAGCTTTCAATTGTACAGATATAAACTTATACCTACAAAATGGATTAAGTACATTCCCTGTAGATTATAACAAGAATAATAGAATAGTAAGCGATGATAGTATATACACTTATTTAAAACTTAAGAGTAATGGTAAGAAAAACTTTTATCATGGAAAAGTATTTAGAATTAATGCAAATAGTAAGTCTTATATTTTATATGGCAGTTCAAATTGTACGATGAGTGCATTATCAAAAACATATCATAATGGAGGCAATATTGAATGTAATATTTTAGAAGAAGGACAAAAGAGTGATTTTGATTATTTCTTTAATAATTTTGAAATTGAATCGTTTGATGAATTAACATGTAACATAATAGAGTATGAGCCACAAGAAAAGAAAAATTATGGTTTTAAATATGGAATAAAGAAAGAAGAAATAAAATTATATTTATCTTTCAGAGATAAAAATGATAATATTAAAGTTCAAATTGGAGAAAAAGAATTATCATATGAATACATTGATAAGGATTTAGTAATCATATTAGATAAATTAACATCAGATGAAATTAATAATATTTTTGATTTGAAGATTACAGATAGAGATATTCAAGAAACTGTTAGATGTTGGTATTTTGATATTGATACTGTAGAAAATTATAGAAATGCAGAAAGATCAACTTCATTTGATGACATAAATGTTGACGAAGATATGGAAAAATATCGTGAACATATGGAATTGATTGTAAGAACATTAGCACTAACTAAAGATGAATATTCAGAACAAATAAAATTACAAAAAATGCTAAATAAAAAATCAAATTTAGAGAATCAAGAAGACTTAGATGAAGATGAAATAGATGACGACTTTATTATTGATAAAGATATACCAGATGAGTATATAAGAAAGAATAAAGATTTTACAAATGCATATATTAAATCTAGATTATTCTCTGAACGATTCTTTAAAGGATTAAGATTAAAAGGTAGTGGAAGCAGTACTCCTTCAATTCATACTGATAATAAAATAAATGAAATTGAAAGGAAGAAGAGAGCTGCTACACCTGCAGAAAAAAGATTTGAAAGATTTATTAAGAGTAGAGTAAAAGGAATTCTTAGAGAAGAGTATATAGAGCTTGTAGATTATGAACATTATAAGAATAGTATTGGAGTTATTCTAGATGTAATCAATGAATATAAATATAAAGAACAAGTTGAAGATATATTTGAAGATAAATATGTTATAGAAATATCTTTAGACTTAATTAATAAACTTCTAGAAAAAGAATCATCAAATCATGATAATGAAGAAAAAGAAAATACTATTATTCTTTCCTTCATTGCAGTTATAGAAAATCATATGATAAATAATTCTGAAGAGAATAAAGATTATAAAGTGGAATTGTTAAATAAAGAGATTATTAAAAAACTTAATCAATTATTTAGTATTAGAGAAAATTTTGAAGAATTATTAGAATATGCAGTTAATAATATAAATAACAAAATCGGATTTATAGATTATGATACTGCTAAGAACTATATTGAATCTTTATTTGGATATAGAACTAATGAACAATTATTAAATGTACTTAAACATGAATATGGAGAAGATTCTATAATTGTAATAAATGAAAATAATGTTACTATTGAAACATCAACCGATAATATTTCTAAATATTTAAAATTAAATGATCTTCCAATTATAGAAATAAGAAAATATTTTAAGAATAATAACATTAAATTAGATAGTATAAATATACTTGTTAAAAATTTAAAATCAGATTATCCAAGTACTGCTGATCCAATTAACATTCTTGAATATAATCTTAATGAAGAAAATAGAAAGTATTATCAAAAAATTACAAGAAAATCTGGAATTGAAGATAATCCTAAGGAAATCAAAATTTAAAATAGAGGATAGTATAAGCTATCTTCTTTTTTATAACAAACACGAAAGAATATGTGATATAATAATTTAGGAGGGATACTATGATTTCTAAGCTTATTTATATGTATCACAAAAAGAATAGATATCTTCAATCTTATTTACAGGATTTAATTGCTGATAAAACGAGTTTTAAACCACACAAAATTAAATTAGAAATAACATCAAAAGAAAATAACTCACAAGAGTTTAATCATTTTATATTTTGTTATGAGGGATTAAAATATGATTTACTAGATGATGAATTAAAAATCATTGCATAATTAAAAAGAGCAAGTTTGAATTGCTCTTTTTCTTTCGTAAAAGGCTGTGTAAATTGACAATAATGTGTTATAATTTATATAAGTGCAAAATTTAGCTTGGGAGATGATTATATGGAAATTTCAAAAGAAATTGCAATTGACATTTTTAAAAAGAATTTTAAGTATGATGTTGTTGATACTATCTTAGGTCAAGCAATAAAAATGGATTATTATAATGCTTTTCTTTATGCTAATGTAACTGGCGCAGGTTATTTAGATAATTATGTAATGCCATTTACTCCAAAAGGATTAATGAAAATTTTCTATAATGCATTTAATTATAATTTTGTAACTGGAATTTTTGATAATGCATCACTTAAATATTCTCCATATAATTTATCATTAACAAGAAACTATTTATTTAATGGTGATAAATATATTATATTTGTTGAATTTAATTCAGAAGAAGAATTAAGAAACAAACTAAAAGAATATATTAAGATGTGTGAAGAAAAGAATGTTAGTTCCACAGATTTTATAATTCAAAGAATAGAAAAATCTAAAGTAGGAAATGGAATGGAAAGCTTTTTAGAATATTTAGCTTGCGAAAAATTTAAAACTAAAGGATATGTAGTTGAAAATCAAATACCATTAGCAGCAACAGTTGGTTCGCCTGACTTTGGAGGGTATTCATTATTTTTGTTGAATAAATATGATAAATTTAATATTTTATTTTCATCAGGATACCATATTATAGAATTAGCTTTATTAAGATTTAAAAATAAAAATAACCAAGATGAGCAGTACGAAACAGGTAACATAGTTGGAGAAGCAAAAACAAGTACTTTAAAGATGGCTTCTCAATTAGAAAAGTATTTGAATACTGGTTTGTTTGAAACTGGTTTTGAAATGCATCCATCTAAAAATGAACCAACTTATGATAAGTTCGGTATATTAACACTAGATTTTGAACACATTATTAAAATTTCATATCCAAAATCAATTTGTCATTATGAAAACGAGAAATTTTCTATAGATGAGTATGAGAAATGGCTTGGAAATTATCTTAAATTTTATTTGCTAGCAAACTTATCTAATGATGAATTGAAAGATTTTTGTACAAATAAATATGGATTACAGTTGAGTAATGCTAATTTAATTTCAATAGTTCAGAAAACAAGTTTTGAAGAATTGTTGGATTATATTAAGGAGGTTATTTAATGTCTGCAGGTTTATCAAGTGATCAAATAGTAAAGAATGAAATAATCGAAGAATTGGGGTTTAAAAAAGGCAATATTGAACTTAGAATTTTCCCAGAAGGTTCTAATGATGATCAAAGATTATTCCAAGATGGTGGTCTAACATTTGGATATAACGGTGTTGAATATGGTTCTTGCGATGCTGCTTGGTATATAGATGATAAAGAATGGCATGATGGATATAATGACAAAACTATTAGTCAAAAACCAATAATTGCTTTAGAAGGAACTGATGCTTTACAAAGAGGTAGTTCAGGTAATGCACAATATCAAAGATTCCATCATGCATTAGGTGCTGTTAAAAATGGTCTAATAGGAGTTTATTATCTTAAACCTGGTGAACTAAAAGTTCAACCAGATTTATACGGTATGGCATATTTCGCAAGTAAGCACGAAAAAGGAACATATTTAATAATTCAAGAATTAGGTGTAATAGATGATATATTAGAGACCTATATTAAGTATGGTGAAAACTCTGAAGAATTAAGAAGGTTTTTAGAGGAATGCGTTGATGAAATGTACTCGATTTGGTATAAAGAAAAATTTTCTCAATATAATTATGATTGGAAGATTTTTGCTGATAAGAGATCTACTTTTGTTAAAGGGGATACAGTAATAAAATACGGTGGAAGAAATAAAAGAGGTTTTACTGATAGTACACAAAGATCTGGACATATAGCTGTTGGAGAAATGTATTTAACTAAATACTATTATTTAGATAAAAAGTTTTATTATTTGTTTCCAAGATTTACTCATCAAGATATAATTGATTTAGATACTGGTAAAAGAAATGATAAAGAATGGTATTTATTACGACATGAACCAAATGTGTTTATTAAAACGATGGATGATTTAAAAGGTTTACCAGATGATATTAGAAGACAGCTTTTATTAATAAAAGACGAACCATTGAAAGGTGATGCTTTAAGAATCTATAAAGAATGTTCTAATATAATATTTGAAATGATTAAAAGTGGAGAAATAGAAGTTATTTAAAGAGGAGATACAATATGGAATATTATTTTTATTATAAAAATTCTAGTAGAAATATTGTACCAGTTGAGGATGTTAGTTTAAATAAAGAAGCTAAGAAAAAACTAAAGGAAATATATAATGATTGCAAAAATGAAATACCACAAAAATATTTAGATAATTGGGATTCTGTTAAATTATATAGTCCTTCTGGAAAAATTGATAAAGCCAAAGCTTTAATAATTAATGAATCAGATGGTGCATACGATATAAGCAATAAGCTTAATGAATTAACTGGCAAAGAATGGACTAAATTTACATGTAGTTGGTTTATTTTTAATGCTTTAAAAAGTGATTTAAAAGAAGAAAAAGAAGTTACAACAGATACTGAACTACATCCAGCAACATTTTCTCCAACAATGATTTCAGATTTTATAAGTTTTTTTACTAAATCTGGAGCAACTGTTCTAGATCCATTTGCTGGAATTGGAAGCACATTAGTTGCTTGTAAAAGAACTAATAGAATAGGTTATGGTATTGAGTTAAATAAAAAATACTATGATATTATTTTAAAAAGAGTACCTGAATTTAAAAAAAATGTTTTTAATGATGATTGTAGAAATATTGATAAGTTAAAATTACCAAAAATAGACTTTTCTATATCATCTCCTCCGTATTGGGATGTTTTAAATAGAAGTACTGATAAATTTGAGAGTGATAGAAAGTCAAAAGGATTGGATGTAAATTATTCTGATTCATTACTCGATTTAGGAAATATTGACGATTATGATGTGTTCTTAAAAGAAGTATGTTCAGTATATGAAAAAATGTATGATTTTTTATCTGATGGTGCATATGTTGTAATCATTGTTAAAAATATTAAAAAAGGTGGCAGAATGTATCCTTTAGCATGGGATATAGCTAGAATTCTTGGACAAAAATATGTGTTAAAAGATGAAAAAATTTGGATTCAAGACAAAATCGGTTTATCTCCTTATGGTTATCCAAATTCTTGGGCAAGCAATATATTGCATCATTATTGCATTATATTGAGAAAGGAATAGTATGAAAAAAGTATTAGATAAAATATATAATCAATTATATGATGAAAATGATTATAATAAAGATTATTCTAATATCTATAAAATACATAAATATTGGTCAAGAAAACCTTGGTACTTAGTTGAAAACTACATTAAAAAGCATTCAAAAGAAAACGACATTATATTAGATCCATTTATGGGTAGTGGTTGTACTGGTGTAGAAGCAATCATTAATAATAGAAGTTTTATTGGTTATGATTTGAATCCAATTTCAATCAAAGTTGCTGAAGGTACAAGTACTGTAGTAGAGAAAATAGAAAAATTACAAGAGGATTTTGAGCTTATTAAAAGTAAGTGCTGTTCAGAAATAATGGAATGCTATGAAACAAATCATAAATGTCCTGTATGTGGTAATAAGCTTTATATTAAATATATATGCATTGGTCCAAAAACAAATAATAAAAATTTAGGTTATTTATTTTGTGACAAATGTAATTCTAAAAAAACAACATTAAAAGAAACAATAGATTATAAAGAAAACAATACAAAATATAATAATAAATTGAAGTCTCTTTGGGTTCCTACTAAAAAGTTCCCAGAAAAATTTTATAAAGATAGGTTCTCATATAAAGGAATTAAACAGGTATCTGATATGTATACGAAAAGAAATTTATATTGTTTGTGTAAATTATTAGATACAATAAAAAATGAAAAATTAAATTATCCTTTACTTTCTATGTTAGCTTTCACCAACACAGTATTACATGCTAGTAAATTGAAAGGTGAAAATGTTAGACCACTAAGTGTTAATAATTATTGGGTTCCTGATGATTATATTGAAGAAAATGTGTGGTTTAGATTTGAAGATAGATTTAATAATATTATTAAAGGTAAAGAATGTTTAAATAAAAAAATTAAAGTATCAAATTATAATGGCAAATGTAAGTTTGAGCTTAAATTAGAATCTTGTTTAAATATGAATTATAAAAATAAAATAGACTATATTTTTACAGATCCACCATATGGTGAAGCAATTCAATATTCTGAACTTTCATTTATTTATAATGCTTGGCTAGAAGAAGATTACAATACTAAAGATGAAGTTATTATAAATCCTTGTCAAAACAAAAAAGAACTAGAGTTCCTTAATTTAATAGATTTATCTCTAGAAAAAATGTACAATTCTCTTAAAGATGAAAAGTATTTTACTCTATGTTTCCAAAATAAAGATTTTTCTATTTGGAATAACATTATTTATAAATGTAAAGAGCTTGGTTTTAAATTAGAAGATATTAGTATATATGATACTTATGGAAATCCATATAATAAATATTGGTCTAAATTTTCTCCAAAATCTGATATCTATGTTACATTTAAAAAAACAAATAAAGAATTAAAATCAAGATTTTTTAAAGAAGATATTAATTTGGAACAATTAATTTATATGGTGGCTGATTATACATGTGATGTTAAAGATAATAATAAAATCTATGATTTAACAGTAGCATATATTATTTGGTCATTATTCTATAATGAAGGTAATCTTAATATTAGTGACTTTGATTTAAAAAAATTCATAAAATACATTGAATCACATCGCTTACGAAGAGAACAACTATCATTAGATATATAAAAAGAAGTAGGAAGCTACTTCTTTTCATCTATTCTAGAATAATTTGTAATATGTTCTTTATTATAAGTTAACAATAATGTCGCTGTGATTTTTGAATTATGATCATATTTATTTATATTATTCGCAAATTTGTCGACTGTTGCTAGTCTAACATTCACTTTCAAATTTTCAATTTGATTTAAATATGAAAGTGATGTTCCAAGTATCTCAGCAAACTTCTCTTGAGATAAGTTATGCTTCATTCTGTAATACTTCAAGTTGATAGCCAATATCTCGATTAATTTCATATACTTACCTCCTTACATTTTCTAAGATTATTTTATAGAAACACGAAAGTAATGTCTTTATAACAAACACGAAAGGAAATAGGCTTTATACTATTTACAAAACTAATTAAATAGTCTATTATATGTATGTGTAATAAAAGTTCAACTTCAAACTTATTTATTTTTGCAAACAATGTTGAATCATTAGAGGTGGAATTATGGATATAGATACATTGATTGATATGCTTATAGATTATTGTAAGGATTCCAACAAAAGTGATGATAAAGAAATATTTAATTCTTATCAACAGGAATATTTAAATGGATATGCAGGTGTTATTATTAATAGTATTGATAATAAATTTGAAATTTATACATATATTAAAAATAAAGAAAAAATAGCAAGTCCATTGTTATTATGGAAAACTGATTCTGAAGAGAAAGCAAATAATTATTATAATAAGTTAGTAGAGATAATAAAGTCTCAAGATTACAATGTTTTAATAGGATTTTGTAAGTCTGGATTATAATTAGGGTACGGAAAAAGTACGGAAAAGGTACGCAAAAGGTACGGAAATAGTACGGAAAAGGAATATTGCTTTTTCATTTCAATATGGTAGAATGTAGTAAAGTGAATAATTATGAATTGAATAATTATTCATTTTTTTATTGCTTTTTATTGCATTTTGAAAAAAAAGTGATATTATAGAAAGCAATTAATGATTTTGTAGGGGATGAAGGTGGTCTTTATGAGAATCGTTCAACTCATGTATTCGCAATTATCGTTAGTTAACTTAATAAACAAATTTAAGGACTCATACCCTAAAAAATTAAATATAATTGGATATAAGAAGAGCAGTATTAATTCTTAATAGATTTTCTGCTCTTCTTTTATTTTAGTAAGGGAGGTTTAGAATGAAATTATTAAGTACAGAAGTTATGGACAGATATGATTACTTAAAAACAAGTCAAAAAGTTAAAGAATATATGTCTGAGTTTGAAGATGAATACTACAGATATGTAAGTATACTTCCACCTAGTATATCTTCACATCTAAGTGAAATAAAAGTTCAAACAAGCTTTAGTAGTACATCGTCAATTGAAACATATGTAATGAAAAAATCAGAAAAGGAGGAAAAATTTCTTCAGACACTTGAAAAGATATTGAGAGTACTAGATTCATTTA
>JAEEGK010022049.1_pt1 | contig 13414 bp, 10 predicted proteins | sample 8958771 | NCBI WGS metagenome assembly JAEEGK01 (sample SAMN16246547, study PRJNA631951) | gut metagenome | biome: gut microbiome; feature: rumen; material: SC-attached | host: Bos | place: Iran: Karaj | collected 2018-10 | reverse complement strand
CTTCTTGCATATCCGTTTCCATGTCACCCATCCACAGGAATGAAAATTTGCCTACAAGATACTTAATAGCCGGCGAAATATTGTTAGGGCTCCCACCATCTGCTGCTGTCTCCAACGCCTCCTTATACAGGTCGTCATCTGTTATAGGCCACAAACAATAAAGCCCGGCTCCATCACGTTCGTCATCCGACTCGTTCATCCACTTACGCTTACACCCTTTTTTAAGTTCGAAGCTTTTCTTGCTATCATCGCGCAGTTTCTTATACCTCTTGAAATCATCCGTTTCCGTATCCTTCTTAGTCGTATTGTTATCAACACGATAGAAATTCAGGATGCCAAGCTTGTCGTCGTACTCCACCAAACTTTTGATATGATCATCATCAGGATGGGTCGAAATAAAACGCTTGATACCCTTACTTGAAGATTCTGTTTCAATCTCGTCAAGAATATCATCCTTAACGTCATCTTTTAGACAACAGTCAATTGTTGTAAAGTTGTCTGAGTTGTGTCGGATGTAGAACATGTCTCCATTGCCGACCGAAAAACTTTTTACTTTGCTCATTGTATAATCAATTTTAAAATTAACAACTGCCGCAAAGGTACAAAGAAAATCCGAATTTTCAAAATTTTCCGTGAAAAAATCACGGTACTTTTGAAAATCAAACTGTTTATTAGCGAGAATGCGATGCTTTACGCTATTTTTTCACGTATTGAAGTTCTTGCAGCTCCTTCAGAAATTCACTTACCAAATCACGATATTCCAAAAACAGCTCCCTCTTTACCATCAATTCATCCAATTTCGGATCAAGGTTTTTACTATATAGTTTCTGGAAATTGATGGTATTATGTACATAAACATGTTTCCGTATATAGGTACAGCCGTTTTCATCTTTTTCAAACATACGAACTGCATCACGCCTCAAATCTGGATTTCCCAACAGGCTCAAGTCGTGAGTTGCTACGGCAATCTGACAATCCTCAGCTATCGAGAGGTACATTTTTATGATAAAGGCCAGTGCCTTAGCATGTATACCCGCATCTATTTCATCTATACAGGAACACTTTCTCCCCATTACGATGTCATATATTACCACCAGCAACCTTATGATGTTAATCGTACCAAACGACTCCAACCCGCCATCAAGTGATTTTTTGCCTGCATGAGCTGTAGAATGAATAAACCGCAAGTTCTTGTGTGATATTATGCCCATGGGATACTGCTCCCGCATGGCCTTAATAACAATCTCAGGGGCTCCACTTTTTACCAAGTCAGAAATCAGCACACTCGCATCGTCTACTTCGTAGTCCACTATGTTTGTTCCCACGTCTGCCAACAGTTTCAGCAACAAAGTCTTCACACGTTTATCGCGTTCTTGATCACCAGTTTGCAGCCTATCAGCCAGGCTCTGATCGCCACGCCTAACCAAACTGATTCTTTGACTAAAGTAATCGTAGTTTTGTCTAAGAATGACACTCTCCAAATTCAAGGCGCCAAACACAGACAACACTGTACTGTTCTGAATCACGTTTGCCTCCAACATTCGTTGGTCGTTTTTGCTCAGGTCACAGGTCTGTCCAAACTTAATGGCAACAGTATCTTTTTCCTTATTATATACCCTTTGGTAAATTGGTGGATTCCCTGCTTGCCGCAGAACCTCCTCTTCTATCCTGTCAGCACTCACTGCTACCTTATAATAATAAGATTTATTATCTATATAATATGATATAGTAAGCACAGTTGGTTTATTACGCGAATCATCATCTAGCAGGAACGGCCTGTACTCCGGTCTGTCGTCTGGCTTATCTGGCTTATCTGTAGCTATCATCCTAAGATAGCTAAGAGCAGAGAACATCTTTGATTTACCAGTGCCATTCAGTCCCACACATAGCAACAATCGCAGTATTCGCTTCCCATCAATCTCTTGATACCACTCAGGCGGTAAAGTAGATGTTTTTTCTTTCTTCGATGCCAGAAATGAGAGCTCTACCGGATCCCTATAAGACATATAATTCTTTACTGTAAATGACTCTACCATAACATATTGATTTCAAAATATGCGAAATTAAAACATTTTTAGAGTGCAAAATTAAGATAAATATTCGAGAAAATGCTTTTTCCCGTGACTTTTTCACGGGAAAAGATATATTATTAACATTTTGAACATTTATTTCAAACCAAAATGTTATTTGTTTTGATTAATATCCTATAAACTCAAAATATGGCTTCCATCATAATCATTGCTTCTATTAAGAAGAGGATTGTTGAGAAAGGATGACTCACGATAGGTTGCCAACGCTATTTTCGTTGTGGCATTAAGAGAAAGCTCTGTATATATGCCAGCTGATGGTCTTTCTATGAATCCTGCTTCAACCAATGTTGGGATGCTGTAGTCAATGGCATTCGATATAGACTTGTTGAAGCCATAGATTTCTGAAATCTTTTCCTCCAGCAGTTTGCGTGATACCTGATCTTGCACATGGAAATACTTGCTAAGTATGCACACCTCTTCATAACTGAAGGGAAAGGCAGAATTATAGAGTTCTGCTACGATAATGGCGCGTCTATTATGTCCCAAATTCTGCGTAAACGTTTTGTTTCAGGATTCCCTTTTCTGTCATGCAGTATCATAGAGTTTCTATAATGCATTATTAACCACATTCGCATTATACGAAGGTGTTTCTACGCGTTACTATATCTACACTTATTTTGTGGCATTAGAAGAATCTTTTGCAACAATTTGCCATTTTTGAAAGACTGTTAGTATAAAAATCGTGAAAGAACAACAGTTTTCTTCTTGCTCATGCTCGTTATCCGATAAAATTATATAACTTTGCGTTCAAATTAAATATGTTCAAGAACTATGGCTAAGATAAATCGCTTAAAAGTAGTGCTAGTAGAAAAAGAAAAAAGTGGCAAGTGGTTGGCAGACCAATTAGGGAAGTCAACATGTACTGTCAGTAAGTGGTGTAGTAATACAACACAACCAGATTTACAAACACTAACAAGAATTGCACAACTCTTAAATGTTGATACGAGAGATTTACTTACCCCTTCTAACATTCAAGATTAAATTGTAGCAGAAATGTGTAATATGCAGCAAGACAATATTGAGGAATTTTCAAATAATAATGGTTGTATATTCCATGGTGATGCGCTTGAAGTTCTAAAGCTAATTCCCGATGAATCTATCGATCTGTTGTTTGTTGACCCACCATATAACATTGGTAAAAACTTTGCTGGACGTAAAGACAAATGGAAAACGGACAAAGATTATCTTGATTGGTGCTATCAATGGATTGACTTATGTATTAAAAAGGTTAAGCCTAATGGATCTCTTTATTTGATGACATCAACTCAATTCATGCCTTATTTTGATTTGTATGTTCGTGATAAGGTGACTATTCTTTCTCGAATAGTGTGGTCGTATGATAGTTCAGGCGTTCAAGCAAAGAATTATTTCGGATCAATGTATGAACCGATTCTATTCTGTGTGAAGAACAAAAATAATTACACATTCAATTCCGACGATATTCTTGTTGAAGCAAAAACTGGTTCAAAACGGAAATTGATTGATTATCGTAAAAATCCGCCACAACCATATAAAACCGAAAAGGTTCCTGGCAACGTATGGGACTTTGCTCGCGTTAGGTATAGAATGGAGGAGTACGAGAATCATCCCACCCAAAAACCAATTGCACTCCTTGAACGCATAATTAAAGCGAGCAGTAATCCAGGAGATATTGTTTTAGACCCATTCTGTGGCACTTTTACTACCTGTTTCGTTGCCCAAAAGTTGAATCGACGTTTCATCGGAATTGAAATTCAGGAAGATTATTTAAAAATAGGTCTACGTCGTTTGGGTATAGCAATAGAGTACAAAGGTGAAATTCTTGAAAGAGCAAAAAAGACTTTTGAACATAAAGTCCCCAAAGAACAAACATTCATAAATTTTGAATAAGATGGAATCAACATTTGAAGCATATATAAAAGAGTACATTCGTGTTAAATATGGAAAGGATGCAAGAGAGCTGTTTTCTCTTAGCCATATCCTTCAGTATCTCGTACATAAAACAAAGTCTGCAAATAAAGGAGCAAAAGCACGAGGGAGTTTTGCTAATCTCTATGCCATCTATGTAATAGTAGAGGATTATCTGGCTAATGATTTTGATAAAACAGGGAATTACTTTGATTATGAAGGAGCTCAATTCTCAGCTCTATTCAAAAGACAACGAGAACTACCTTTTGGCGCAAAGCTCCAAAACCATGCTTTAAACTCACGTATGAACGAGGAGTTTTTCAAGTTTTTCCCAACCCAAACAGGAATGCCACCAATAATGCGAAATCTTGAAACACAGCGTTATTGGTTTAATGAAAACTATCTTAAAATCCAAGTTGGGGACAAGGTCTACAATATTGCTAAGGATATAATTAGTATTATCGAACATTATGTTGAAGTTAAACAAGGAACCTTCAAGCAATTTATAGAACAGTGTGAGATTCTTCAAAACATTGATGCTGATGATACTGCTGAAGTAACAGACTTTATCATGTCTCTTCTTGCTTCCAATGTTGATGCAAGATTGTTTGAGATCGTAAGTTATTCAATACTCAAATTCTACTATAAAGACATTGAAATCTATTGGGGGTACACTCCAGAAGTAGAGAAACTCACCAAAGACTATTTACACTTATACAAAACAGGTCGAACCAATGCTAATGACGGAGGTATAGACTTCGTTATGAAGCCTCTGGGACGTTTTTTCCAAGTTACAGAAACATTAGACTTCAAAAAATATTTTCTTGACATAGAAAAAATTGAACGATATCCATTGTCTTTCGTAATAAAATCAGAGGAGTCGGGGGAAAACCTAATGGCAAAACTTAAGGCAGATGCACTTAAGACCTATGTGGTTCAAAAAGTAGTTGATGATTATATGAGTTGTATTGAAGAAATAATCAATATACCTCAGTTAAAAAGATACCTCTCGGAATTGGATGAACGGAATATGGTTCCTGAAATTCTTAAAGAAATCATCCTTCAAAGTAAAGTTGAATTTAATTACGAAGACGAAGAAAGTTAAATGATTATACCATATTTCGATTGCAATGATTTCTGCATATATAATGGCGACAGTTTAACTCTTATTAATCAGTTAGACAATAATAGTTTAGATTTGGTATTTGCAGATCCTCCGTACTTTCTATCAAGTGGTAGAAAGATGAATATTGCAGGTCGTAATGTGTCTTTTGAGAAGGGGGGATGGGATAGATGTCGTTCAACTGAGGAGATTGATAATTTTAATTCTAAATGGATTCAGGCAGTGCGTCTTAAAATGAAGCAAGATGCCACAATCTGGATTTCTGGCACATTTCATAATATTTTTTCTGTGGAGCGCATCCTTGTTGACAATGGTTTCAAAATCATCAACCTCGTATCATGGCAGAAATCCAATCCACATGATATTACAGATGGGCAACATCTAACATTTTCAACAGAAATATTGGTTTGGGCTAGGAAGTCACTTCATGGAAAACATTGTTATAATCACGAATTAATGGTTCAGCTTAATGGAGGCAAACCTTTAACAGATGTTTGGAGAATACCAACACCTAGTAGTTGGGAAAGAAAATGTGGTAAGCATCCAACACAAAAACCTCTTCGACTTCTTTACAAAATAATCCTTGCTTCAACTCGTGCAGGTGACACCATACTTGACCCTTTTGCGGGTAGTTGTACTACTGGTATTGCAGCGAACCTTCTTGGTCGTAAATTTATCGGCATTGACCAGAGTTCAGAATTTCTTGATTACGGAATCAGACGTAAACAAGAAATTCTAGATCCATTGATAAGCGAGAAGTTTCTAAGAAAAATTTCAGAAAACCCAGAGGAGGCAACTGTAATGATTAATCATTGTCGTAAGGGATTAAAAGATAAAATGATAGAAACAGGCATTTGCTACTTGCGAGCAGGTGACTCGAAGGGTTCTCTTTGTATCACTCCTGGTTTTGAAAGATTGTCATATGTCCTTCTCCATACGAATGGAGAAGACTGCCAGCTCTTCAAATTAAAATCCCAAGGCAAATTCAACATATGGGCGAAAGAGACTTTGGAAAATTATGGATTTGAACCGTCACATGCGCCTTACTATATCGTTCTTCGTTTTGATAATTCCAAACCAATTCCATACAAACAATTACCGAACTTGAAGGAATCTGGTAACACTTACATAGCTAAGATTAAGCCCCTAAGTGATTTTATGGGCATGAAGTAATCATCTTTTCAAGATTGACAACGGAACGAATAAGCCCATTGACTTTCAGCAGTTATGTCAGATGTTAGTGGGCTTATTGTTCCATAATTGCGTCCCAAGAGCCATGTTGGGAACATTAGATAATGGCTAAAACTAGTTAATCCATTTGCCAACCAACATGACAATGACGGTAGCGAATATGGAGAATTACGGAGTGACGAAGAAGAACCAAGTATGGCGGGGACAGGTACTTTGAGTCGTGCACGAAGCGCAAAGAATCTGCAAAAATAAACGGAATCTGCGCCATTCATTTCGTGCCCCCCCACTTTTCAATTTTCTGAAAATTGATAGTTCAACCGATGGGGCAGCGAGCGGAGAATGGAGTTTACTCCAATTATCCCGAGTCGCGACGGGTGTCGAACGAAGTTCAACAGGGGATAGTTATTTTATCTGAAGCGTATTTCAGGGACAGAGGCTGTTTGATTCGACGTTTTCTCTGGTAAAAAACGGGTAAAACCAGAAAAAAAGCATCATGTTTGAGATTTTTTATTGTGTAATGGTTGATAATTGAACTATTGTTTGTATATTTGCAGCGCAAAAGTCATAAAATAAACTGTTATGGACGATATCTACATGCTTGCCGATGCGGCTATTCTTAATAGAATAGGCAGCCGGTTGAAGGCCGTCAGGCTGAAGCAGAACATTACCCAACAGAGCCTTGCCGATGCGGCCGGGGTGTCTCTGTCATCGCTAAAGAAGATTGAAAAGGGGGAGATCGGCTCCTTCGACTCTCTCCTGAGGGTGTTGCGCACCCTGGGAAAGCTTGACGTGCTTCAGCCTTTGGTTGATGAGGAACAGATGAGCCCAAGTGAGTACTATGAGCTGGTTCATTCGGAAAGGGCAAAGCACCAACGCCAACGTGCAGCGGGGCGATTGCATAATGGTGATAAGGAGGAGACGGAATGGTAGATGTAGCAAAGGTCAGCATGTTTGGCATTCCCGTCGGTACCTTCAACTGGGACAGCCGATATGGGGTGGTCAGGTTTGAATATGACCACAGCTTTGTGGGGCGTGGGCTGGAACCGTCGCCTTTGATGATGCCCGTTCGCGAGGGACGGGTCTATTCTTTTGCCCACTTGGGAAGGGATACTTTTCAGGGTTTGCCGGGTATGCTGGCGGATGCCCTGCCGGACACTTATGGCCGCGCGCTGTTTGAACGATGGCTCTCCCTGACGGGACGAACGAGCGGCAATCCTATTGAGTCGCTCTGTTTCTTGGGCAAGCGTTGCATGGGGGCTCTGGAGTTTGAGCCTGCAATAGATGTGGCTTATGACCAGGAGGCTCGGTTTGAGATTGACATGCTGGTGGAGGTGGCTAAGGAGGCTCTTGCACAGAAATCGTCTTTTGGCACCAATCTTAACAACGACAGGAAAGCTGCCATGGCTGAGATTTTGCGTCTCGGTACTTCTGCGGGCGGCCAGCGGGCCAAAGCAATCATTGCGTATAACAAAGTGACCGGCGAAATCCGCTCGGGACAGGTGGAGGCTCCTGCTGGATTTGATTACTATCTGATAAAGCTTGACGGGGTGTCGGATCAGGCCGGATTCAGGGATACGGAAAACTACGGGCGCCTGGAATACTCTTTCTACAAGTTGGCTAAGGCCTGCGGCATTGAGATGTCGGAGTGTTCGCTGATTGAGGAGAACAGACGGGCGCACTTCCTCACCAAGCGTTTCGACCGTAAGGACGGGAAGAAGATTCACATGCAGACGCTATGTGGTATCGCTCATTTTGACTACCGTTTGCACCGTGCCTATTCCTACGAGCAGGCGTTCGATGTGATGAGGGCGCTCAGACTGACTTATCAGGAGGCTAAAGAGATGTTCCGTCGAATGGTGTTTAATGTGGTGGTCCGCAATCAGGATGACCATACAAAGAACATCTCGTTTTTGATGGCGGAAGACGGGAAATGGCGTCTTTCACCTGCCTACGACATGGGATATGCCTTTAATCCGAATGGGGGATGGACTGCCACGCACCAGATGTCCGTGAATGGTAAGTTTGACGATATCAATAGGGGTGACTTGCTGGCTTTTGCCGCAAAAAACAACATCAAGGACGCGGCTTCCATCATTGATGAGATCTGCGAGGCTGCGTGGCATTGGGGGGAGATGGCCAAGGACTGCGGCGTGCCTCCAGCCATGACGGATGCCATTGCCTCGGAGATGTTAAGGGATATGAATGTAGGTTCGTGACATTCATCAATAATCTATAGCCCAAAGCAGCGACGAATCCAAATAGATGGTATCCGCTTTACTACCAGACTAATGAGAACAGGAATATATAGCCCCAAAACGATATTGAGCAGGTAGAACGGGACGACTAATTCTGGACTCCCCAGCCGAGACCATAAAATGAGTTCAACGAAAGCCTGAAAGGCAATGCCAAACAGGTAGATGGGGAACACATAGTCGCGCCACGAATGACACAGCGTCGGAATCCTCCGGTCGAACCAAAGTCCAAGCGCAAGCAGCGTGCCAATGCCTGCAAAATGATGGATAAGGCCCACCCATTCTTGTTCGTAGGACACAAAGCACATCACGACATAGACAACTGCTATCGGTATAGCCACCTTTGCCTGCCGCAAATACTTCCACAACTGAAAGTGAAAGAGCAAAAGTCCAGCGAAGAAAAATGGTAGATAACGGTTTAGCGTGAAGATGCAAAACCAGTTGCGTGAAGTGAATGCCGTGAAGTCAAACATGTATAACAATATCGCCATGATGCCGAAAACGAGGATACTCCACGTCCGTCGTAGCACAAGTCTATAGAGAGGATATAGCGCCATGAGCACTAGCAGTTGCATGAGGTACCACCGGTGAGGCCAGGGCAAATCTTCGTAGCTGACGAGCGACAAAAGAAACGTAAGGGGGGTGACGGAATGGGGATGCTTGACAAAGCTATTAAACACCAGCTGTGAAGCACAGCCCACCAATGTGCAAAAGATCAGCGGACAGCCAATGCGCACCAGCTTATCAAGATAGAGCCTGCCGACTTTCCACCCCTTGGCCAGACGGGTATAGTAGAGTAGGGCTCCGCTGTAGAAGACGAAAGCAGGCATGACAAGGGTAGCGAACGGGGCATTGATTCGGTCGATGAAAGCATAGTTTTGCTGTGTATTGAAATCCTGCAAGCGCGTGTGGTACATCACTACTAACAGGATAGTAATGCCTCGGACTATCGAAAGCCAGTTGAGTTTCTGTGTGGTTCCTTTCATGGCGGGAAGTGTACCCGGCTAGCGGACGGTGCGCTCGGCGTCCATGCGGAGGAAGATGGCGATGAGGATGGTGAAGCCCCAGAGGGAGCTGCCGCCGTAGCTGAAGAAGGGTAGGGGAATGCCGATGACGGGCATGTAGCCGATGACCATGCCGATGTTGATGATGAGATGGAAGGTGAGGATGCACACGACGGAGTAGCCGTAGGCTCGCCCGAAACGTCCTAGCCCTTGCCGCTCGGCCAGCACCAGCAGACGCAGGATGAGCGCCCCGAAGAGCAGCAGCACGCCGACGGCGCCGATGAAGCCTTGCTCCTCGCCGATGGTGCAGAAGATGAAGTCGGTTTCCTGCTCGGGCACATAGCTGAGCTTGGTCTGGGTGCCGTTGAGGAAGCCTTTGCCACGCAGTCCGCCTGAGCCGATGGCAATCTTCGCTTGGTGGACGTTGTAGCCGACGTGCTTGATGTCTTCCTCCATGCCCAGCACCACGCGGATGCGTTGCTGCTGATAGTCCTTGAGCACGTGGTTGAAGACGTAGTCGGTGGAGTAGTAGTAGCCCACGGAGCCTACGGCAAACAGCGCGATGAAGAGGTACACGGGGCGTCGCGAAGGGAGGTAGCTCAGCAGCAGCCACACGGCGATGAGGCCGCAGAGACCAATCTGCACCCAGCCGACGTTGAACGGAATGAAGTAGCGCGAAGCAAGCAGGGCGGCGATGGTGACGGGTACGGAGACGGCTATGACGATGAGGGCACGACGGCTGTCGTGGGCATAGACGCGCAGCATGATGGCTGTGACGACGGGGATGAGCGCCATGACGATGAAGAGCCCGACGTCGGTGGGGATGTGGGGGAGGAAGTGTCCGCCCTGGCTGATGCCCACCACGAAGAAGACGATGGCGCAGATCCCGATGAGCAGGAACGAGCCTGTCATGCCCTCGCGGTAGAGGACAAGGAAGAAGGCGAGGAAGACGAGGGCTGAGCCTGTCTCGGCCTGGGCCACGATGAGGAGCATGGGCAGCACCACGATGGCAAGGGCCTTGACCATGTCGGCACGCCGGCGGAACGTGAAGCCGTAGCGCCCTACCTGACGGGCGAGCGCGAGCGCCGTAGCGAACTTGGCAAACTCGGCGGGCTGCACCTTGACGGGGCCCAGCACCAGCCACGAGTGGCTGCCCTTGGTGTCGGGCGCGATGAAGATGGTGACGACGAGCAGGGCTATGACGGCGCAGTAGAGGATGTAGGCGTAGAGCTGGTAGTACTTCTTTCCGATATTGAGCAGCACGATGCCCACGAGCAGGGCACAGCCTATCCACACCAGCTGCTTGCCGGCACGGCTGCTGAAGCTGAGGAAGCTGGTGGTGCTATAGTCGTAGCTGGCGCCGCAGATGCTGAGCCATCCGAAGGCCATCATCAGCAGGCAGATGACGATGGTGACCCAGTCGACAGATTTCCAAAGACTACCGTTCCGTGTTGCCATAGTTGATTACGCGATGTTGGAACTCGTCGGCTTTCTTCTCACTTTCGGCCGAGAGGTGTCCGTTGATATACTGCTCCATCATGAGGGCGCCTATGGGGACGCCATAGACGGCGCCGTAGCCTCCGTTCTCGACGAAGACGGCGATGGCTATCTTGGGGTCGTCCTTGGGCGCGAAGCCCATGAAGACGGAGTGGTCCTTGCCTCGGTTCTGGGCGGTGCCAGTCTTGCCGCACACCTCGTAGTCGGGGCTGGCAGCACGTCGGCAGGTGCCCATGGTGACAGCGCCTCGCATGCCCTCGACGACAGTCTCGTAGTAGCGACGGTCGACGGTGGTGTAGTGACGGGTGGTGTAGAGGCTGTCAAGCGTTCCGCCCTCGACCTCGCGCACCACGTGGGGAGCGATGTAGTAGCCCCGGTTGGCGATGGTGGCGCAGAGGTTGGCAATCTGCAGGGGGGTCAGCGTCACCTCGCCCTGTCCTATGGCGATGCTGATGACGGTGACGCCCTTCCACGACTTTTTGTAGATTTTGTCGTAGTAGTCGGCATTGGGGATGAAGCCGCGCGCCTCGCCCGGCAGGTCAACGCCCAGGCGATAGCCGAAGCCCATGTCGACCATGTGGTCCTTCCAGCAGGTCATGGCCTCCTGTACCGTGGTGTACTTGTGTGCGTTGAGCATGCGGTAGAGTCCCCAGCAGAAGAAGCCGTTGCACGACGTGGCTATGGCGGGGACGAGGTTCCACGAGGTGGTGCCGTCGTGACAGCCCACGTGGAGGCCTCCCATGACGAAGCCGTGGGTGCAGGGAAGGCTGGTCTCGGGAGTGATGATGCCTTCTTGCAGATAGGTGAGCGCTTGCGAGGTCTTGAACGTCGAGCCCGGGGGATAGGTGCCCTGAATGGCGCGGTTGAGCAGGGGCTTGCGGAGGTCCTGCGTCATCTTCACATGGTTGCTGCCTCGCTGGCGTCCTGCCAGGTCGCGGGGGTCGAAGGTGGGCGACGAGACCATGCAGAGCACCTCGCCTGTGGAAGGCTCGATGGCCACGATGCTTCCGATTTTGTTCTCCATGAGCCTTTCGCCTAGCGCCTGGAGTTCCATGTCGATGCCCAGGTGCAGGTTTTTGCCCGGCACGGCAGGGACGTCCTCGGCACCGTCCATGTAGTGCCCCTTGATTTGTCCGTGTGCGTCGCGGAGCAGTATCTCGCGCCCCTTCACGCCACGCAGCTCCCGCTCGTAGAAGCTCTCCACGCCTTGCTTGCCGATGAAGTCGCCCCGGCTGTAGTAGTCGTCGGCTGCCATCTCCTTCTTCGACACTTCGCCGAGGTCGCCCAGCACGTGGCCTGCGTTGGGGTAGTTGTACTGGCGGATGGTGCGCAGACGGGTGCTGAAGCCGGGGAACTTGTAGAGCTGCTCGGTGAGGCGCGCGCAGTCCTCTACCGTCAGCTGGCTGAGGAACACCTGGTCGGTGTAGCTTGAATAGCCCGGGTTGAGGGTGGTGTTCTTGATGTCGGCCATGCGCCGGTCGAACTGCTGCCGGGTGATGTCGAGCGCCTCGCACAGGGCAAGGGTGTCGAGGTTATGGACGTTGCGCATGCACACCATCACGTCGTAGGCGGGCTGGTTGAACACCAGCAGATTGCCGTTTCGGTCGTTGATGACGCCACGTGACGGGTATTCTATCTTTTTGAGGAAAGCATTGGAGTCAGCACTCTTCTTATAGTCGTCGCTGGTAATCTGCAACGTAAACAGCCGGATGATGTAGACGGTCACAATCAGCGTGGCCACCCCTGCAATCACATATCGTCTGTTGCTAAGCTGTTTGCTGAGTTCCTTATCCATCACTTCTTACTCCTGGTAATCTCGAAGGTGAAAATGAACACGAGTGTAATCAATGTGCTGCCTATAATGCACATTGCCCAGTGTAGCAGGTTGAAGAATGAGAACATTTCCAGCGAGTAGATCACGACACAGAAGATCAGTACCGTCATGACGGCATAAACGGTGTATTTTTCCCAGCCCAGCGTTTTGAGGGTGGGCTCCAGATTCTCTGCGGAGTCTTGTGTGGTGAAAGCCTCCAGCAGATAAGGCTGGATGGCAGCAATCAGGGTGATCGAGGCTGCGGCCAGTCCGGGGGTGTTGAACAGCACGTCGATCAAGAGTCCCATGGTGAAACTCCAGAGGAGTAGGGCCCACTTGGGGTAATTTCGCGGAAACATCATAACGAAATACACATAGAGCAGTGGGGTGGCACAGTTGAACAGATGGATGCCCCCCAGCACAAGCGCCTGTGCCAAGACAAAGACCAGGAAGAGTACTATCCGTTTCAGAAAATCCGTCGTCATGGTGGGTGCCGTTATTCGTTTACGTTGAGTTTCAGCGAGGCTTTTGCAGCGCGCATCAGCGGCGTGCGCTCG
>JAEEGK010022048.1_pt1 | contig 13414 bp, 15 predicted proteins | sample 8958771 | NCBI WGS metagenome assembly JAEEGK01 (sample SAMN16246547, study PRJNA631951) | gut metagenome | biome: gut microbiome; feature: rumen; material: SC-attached | host: Bos | place: Iran: Karaj | collected 2018-10 | reverse complement strand
GACCACGCCCTGGAGCGCGGCGCCACCATCTACGGTGAGATCGTGGGCTACGGCAACACCTGCGACGCCTACCACGCCACGGCACCCCGTCCGGATGCCAGCACCCAAGCCCGTTCCATCAAGGACGCCCTGGACGAGGCCAAGTTCGACGCATCCAAGGACAATCTCTATATCAACGCACACGGTACGGGCACCCACCTGAACGACATGGCCGAAACCCAGGCCTGCAAGATTGCCCTGGGAGATTTCGCCTACAAGGCACACATCTCCTCCACCAAGTCCATGACCGGCCACATGTTCGGCGCCGCCGGTGCTACGGAGGCCATCGCCACCATCCTGGCCCTGAAGGAGGGCATCATCCCCCCGACCATCAACCTGGATACCCCGGATCCGGAATGCGACCTGGACTACACCCCGAACGTAGCCGTCAAGACCAAGCTCACCCTGGGTCTGTCCAACTCCTTCGGCTTCGGCGGTCACAACGCCTGCGTTGCTTTCAGACCTTACGAGAATGAATAAGGAAGAGATTCAGCAAGTGCTTCCCCACCGGGAGCCCATGCTGCTGATCGAAAAAACTTCACTGGACGCGGATGGTAACGCCCATGCCTGGGCTACCATCCCGTCCGATGCTTTCTATTGCCAGGGCCACTTCCCCGGCAACCCCGTCGTGCCCGGCGTCATCCTCTGTGAGATGATGGCCCAGAGCACCTGCCAACTGTTCCCCGAAGTTTTCAAAGACCACCTGCTGGTGTATCGCGGTATGGACAATGTCAAGTTCCGCGGTATGGTAAAGCCCGGAGACGTCTGCGAAATCGTCACCGGGCTTGTAGAACAGAAAGGTTCTCTGTACGCATGTGATTCGAAGGTCCTCGTCGACGGCCGCTGCTGCGCCCAGGGCCGCATCACCGTCGCCGCTACTCCGAAACAGTCTTAGCGCAGCACCTGTGTAAAGATACGGTTTTTTTTCGTATCTTTGCAGGCTTAAACACAATTGCATTATGGCAGAGAACACGTTGCTGGAGAAGGTCCTGAGCCTTCAGGACAAATACAAGAAACTGGAAGAACAGTTGGCAGACCCCGAGGTGATCGGGGACATGAAGAAGTTCGTCCAGCTGAACAAGGACTACAAGGAACTGCAGCCCATCATCGCCGCCGGCCTGGAATACAAGAGGCTGGTGGAGGAACTGGCGCAGGCCAAGGATATCCTCATGAATGAGAAGGACGAGGACCTCAAGGATATGGCCAAGGAAGAAATCGCCGAGATTGAACCCAAGCTCCCCGAAATGGAGCAGCAGATCAAGCTCCTGCTGATTCCCGCCGATCCCGACGACAGCAAGAACGCCATGGTGGAAATCCGTGGCGGTACCGGCGGTGACGAAGCCGCCATCTTTGCCGGAGACCTCTTCCGCATGTACCAGCACTTCGCAGAGCGTCGCGGCTGGAAGCTGGAAATCTCCGACCAGGCCCCCGGTACGGCCGGTGGCTACAAGCAGATTGTGTTCAAGCTCTCTTCGAACACCGACGGCGTGTACGGCGTCATGAAGTACGAGTCCGGCGTGCACCGCGTGCAGCGTGTTCCCCAGACGGAAACCCAGGGCCGTATCCAGACCTCGGCCGCTTCCGTCGCCGTCTTCCCCGAAGCCGGCGAGTTCGATATCGAACTGAATCCGGCCGATATCCGCAAGGACCTCTTCTGCGCATCGGGCCCCGGCGGACAGGGCGTTAACACGACGTATTCCGCCGTGCGTCTGACCCACATCCCTTCCGGTATCGTGGTTCAGTGCCAGGAAGAGCGTTCCCAGCTGAAGAACCTGGACCGCGCCATGGAAGAGCTCCGTACCCGTCTGTACAACATGGAGCACCAGAAGTACCTGGACGGTATCGCCGCCAAGCGCAAGACCATGGTATCTACCGGTGACCGCAGCGCCAAGATCCGCACCTACAACTACCCGCAGGGCCGCGTAACGGACCACCGCATCGGCTGGAGCATGTACAACCTGCCCGTGTTCATGGACGGAGACATTCAGGAATGCATCGACCAGCTGCAGATCGCAGAAAACGCAGAACGTCTCAAAGAAGCAGGAGAGGAATAATATGGCACGCAATCCCGAAGACCTCAAAGCCCTGGGCCGTCACACAGAGTACAGCCAGGACTACGCCCCTGAGGTGCTGGAGACCTTTGTGAACCAGCATCAGGAGAACGACTACTGGGTCCGTTTCAACTGCCCGGAATTCACCACCCTGTGCCCCATCACGGGCCAGCCGGACTTCGCCGAAATCCGCATCAGCTACGTCCCCGACGTCAAGATGGTGGAATCCAAGTCCCTGAAACTGTACCTGTTCAGCTTCCGCAGCCACGGTGACTTCCACGAGGACTGCGTCAACACCATCATGAAGGACCTCGTCAAACTGATGGATCCCAAATACATTGAGGTAACAGGATTCTTCACGCCCCGCGGCGGCATCTCCATCTACCCCTACGCCAACTACGGCCGTCCGGGCACCAAATGGGAGCAGCTCGCCTGGGAGCGCCTCGCTAAACACGAATAATACTAGAAGTTCAGGGCCAGGCCGATGCCGTTGGCGGTGGGGCCGGCGGAGAACGACGCGCGGTTGGGTTTGGGAGCGTAGCGCTTGACGTAGTCGTCCAGCATGAGGTCCATTTCCCGGCGGCCTTTGATCCACAAAGGAATACCGGCGCTTAACGAGCCGATCGCAGCGATGCCACTTAATACAGACAAGCCGGAAGAATCCCTATTGTCGGCGCTGAAGGCACATATGATTGTACCGGCCGGAGCCAACAGCAGGCACAGCGTCTTGCCCCAGTATAACTTGGAAGAAGCCTTGCGGTAACGGGAGCCGTAAATGGCGTAGCCCACCTGCCAGCCAAAGGGAACGAAACCGATGCCATCCGAGTAATACTGGAAGTCCGGCGTAATGAAAATCTCACTTCTGTTTCCGGGATAGACGGGGGTCTTTTCTTCTTCTTGGGCGAATACGGCAACTGCAGAAAGCAGGCACACGAATAGTAAGGCGAGTTTCTTCATATCAAATAGTTTTTTGTGTACCACGGGAGAATCAAATCCCGTACCACACACACTACAGGCCCTTCGCTTTGGCTTCGTCCCAGATGGCGTCCATCTGGGCCAGCGTCATGTCCTTAAACGAGACACCCTTGCGGAGCGTCTGCTCCTCCAGGTAGGTAAAACGACGGCGGAACTTTTCCGAGGAACGGTTCAGGGCGGCCTCCGGATCTACCCCATAAAGACGGGCCGCATTGAGGACTGCGAAGAGCAGGTCTCCGAACTCCATCTCCAGATGGGCCTCATCGGCCTCCCTGGAAGCCTCGGTGACTTCTCCCACTTCTTCCTGGACCTTGGCCCAGACATCCTCCTTCTTCTCCCAGTCGAAGCCGCAGCCGCGGGCCTTCTCCTGCATGGCGACGGCCTTCAGCAGGGCGGGCATGGCCTTGGGAATACCGGCCATGATGCGCTTGTTGCCGTCCTTTTCCTTGGCCTTGACCAGCTCCCAGTTGTCGGCGATTTCCTTGGCCGTGGTAGCCTCACCGGCATGGGGGCCGAACACATGCGGATGGCGGAACACCATCTTGTCGCATACCTTATTAATAGAGTCGGCGATATCGAAGGCGCCTTCCTCCTGTCCCATGCGGGCATAGAAGACCATGTGATACAGCAGGTCGCCGATTTCCTTGGCGGTAGCCTGACGGTCTCCTTCCAGGATGGAATCGCTCAGTTCATAGACCTCCTCCTCCGTCATGCGGCGGATGGAGTCAAAGGTCTGTTCGCCGTTCCAGGGGCATTTCTCCCGCAGGGCGTCCATGATATCCAGCAGGCGGCCGAACGCCGCTACCTTTTCTTCTCTCGTGTGCATAATACTATCTTCCGAAACGTTCAAACCTCGCGCGGTCCAGGGACTCGCGGTCGTCGGGATGGGCGATGCTGATGAGCAGCTTGGCCCGTTCCTGCAGGGACTTGCCGTACAGGTTCACGGCGCCGTATTCCGTCACTACCCACTGCACGTCGGCGCGGGGTGTCACGATGCCGGCGCCGGGCTTGGGCACGGGAACAATCTTGGGGCCGCCGTGGGAAGTGCGGGAAGCCAGCGCGATGATGGCCTTGCCACCCTTCGACATCTTGGCGCCGCGCACGAAATCCAGCTGCCCGCCCGTACCGGAATAGATGCGCGTGCCGATGGAATCGGCGCACACCTGGCCGGTCAGATCCACCTCGACGGCGGAGTTGATGGAAACTACATTCGGGTTCTTGGCGATGATCCAGGGATCGTTCGTATAGGCGATGTCCCGCATCTGGACGGCGGGATTATGGTCGATGTAATCGTACACCTGCTGCGAACCCAGCAGGAAGGAAGCCACCACCTGGCCGCGGTCGATGGCCTTGCAGGAGCCGTCGATAACGCCCTTGCGGATGAGGTCCAGGGCGCCGTCGGCGAACATCTCCGTGTGCAGGCCCAGGTGCTTATGGCCGGCGAGGGACGCGCACACCGCATTGGGAAGCGAGCCGATGCCCATCTGCAGGCAGGCCCCGTCCGGAACCAGTTCTGCGCAGTGCCGGCCGATGGCGATGTCCGTCGCGGAAGGCTGGACATAGTCCTTGGTGATGAGGGGACGGTCGTCGCGGACCAGGGCGGTGAAACGCTCGACGGGGATGAGGTTACCGTAGGCGAAGGGAACGCGGGGGTTCACCACCGCGATGCGCTCGCGGGCGACCTCCAGGGCAGCGACCGAGCAGTCCACGGAAGTGCCGAGGGACACCATCCCGTCCACAGGCTCGGAGACCTGGACCATGGCTACGTCGCAGCGGAGGGCGCCATTACGGTACATAGCCTGGGACTCCCAGAGGTGCGTCGGGAGATAATCGGCCACACCGGCCTGGACGCTTGCGCGCAGATTGGGACCCACGAAGAATCCCTGGTCGAAGAAGGTGCCTTCATATTCGGCGCTGCCGTAAGGGGCGGGACCTTCCGTATGGAAGTGGTGGAAGTGGACGTCGGTAAGTTCGTTGGCCCGACGGCACAGAGCCTCGATGAGGATGTGCGGGACGCTTGCAATGCTGGAAAGGTGAATGTGGTCTCCGCTGCGCACCGAGCGGACGGCCTCATCAGGGGATACAAATACTAACTGAACCATTATTCAAAAAAGGAGAAGTGAACGCGGCCGTAATTGCGTTCCTTGACGAAATGGGGATGCTCCTTGAAGGAATACTCGTCACCATGCTCCAGGATGAAATAACATCCGGGATGCAGCAGATCCAGTGAAAAGACCAGATCCGGCAGGCCGGCCAGCCCTTCCAGGGCGTAGGGCGGGTCTGCGAAGATAATGTCGAACTTCTCCCGGCAGATGGGGAGGAAGTCGAAGACGTTGTCGCGCACCATGGTGACGTTGTGCAGTCCCAGGCGGGCGGCTTCCGTCTTGATGAAGCTGGCGTTTTCCCGGGCCATCTCCACGCTGTAAACGCGGGCGGCACCACGGGAGGCGAATTCAAAGGCGATGGAGCCGGTTCCCCCGAACAGATCCAGGACTTTCAGGTCCTCGAACTCATACTCGTTGTCCAGGATGTTGAACAGGCCCTCCTTGGCAAAGTCCGTGGTGGGACGTGCCTTGTACCCTGCGGGAGGCAGGACGCTCTTGCCTTTCAATTTACCGCCGATGATTCTCATAGCTTGACGACAGCCTTGAAATAACGATAGAGGGACATCTCGGCGTCGGTGTCCAGCGGCGTGCGGAAACACACGGTGGATACTTCCGGATTCAGCTGAAGGCGCTTCAGGCTCAGGAAGAGGAAGTATTCGGCGGTGGTGAAGTCCGGCGCCTCGAATACGTTGGCCAGGCACAGGCTCTTGCCCTGGGCGATGACCATGTGCAGGTAGCCGCCGTGCCAGGAGGCCACGATCTTATTATACTCGGGAATGGATTCCAGCTGACACAACAGATAATACATCTCCGGCAGTACGCGGACCGGGGTACCGGAAGTGGGCAGCACGGTCTGGGCCATGACCTTGGACAGGGATTCGTCCAGGGAGTTGGAGTACACCAGGGTGGCGGCGAAACCGGGAACCGGGATGGTTTCCACGAAGTCGTTATCCCGGAGGGCGGCCACTTCGGAGAGGGCCTTGCGGGCCGATGAGGGGTCCAGGAAGGCGTCCGGAACGAGGGCTACCTTGGGCGTGAGGAGGGATATCTCCACGCTGTCGTAGCGGCGCTGCAGTTCGGGCGTAGTGAAGACGTGCTCCGCCGTGAGCCAGGGAGAGCCATTAAAAGAAAATCCACTCAAGGAGACTTGAATGGATATTCCTTTATACGTTGTATCTGTGTGGTCCATAGGGTGGACTATTCCCAGTTACCGGCGTTGTTGTTCGGAGCGGTAATGCTACCGACCTGCAGACCTTCGTACTTGTTCTGGTCGCGGCGCTCGGCGTCGAGGTTGATGCGGAGCTGGTTGTCCAGACCCAGGCAGAGGGCCTTGAAGGGCATACGGGCCTCGAACAGAGGAACCTGAACACCGGAAACGGTCTTGATGGTGGATTCCATCTCGACGGGCTGGCCACCGGAGAACGGGATGAAGGCCAGGGAGTCGATGCAGAAGTCCGGACGGCTGTGGAAGAGGGTGTCCTTCACGGCGATTTCCGTAACGGTGGAGAACACGACCTTCTGACCGGCGGCATAAGCGGCAGCCAGCTTGGCGGTCATCTCTGCGGGTTTGAGTTTCTTGTTGGCTTTCTTGATAGCCTCGGTGTTGGCGACGGCCAGGGAGTCATCCATGGAGCCGATCTGCATCACGATATCCATCTTGCCGGTCTCATAGAACAGCTTGAGGGAATCCACGGTGGGAGCGAAACGACCGTTAACGCTCTTGAAGGCTTCCTGAAGGGTACGGATGTCCTTGAGACGCTGGATACCGACCTGGGAACGGGATGCGACCTCCTTGTTGAACTTCACGGGCTTCTGGACACTCTTGACCGTGAGAACGACCAGCAGGCAGACGGCCACAGCGAGGACAATCTCGAGGGCGATTTTGACAGATTTGTTCATTATTGTTTGTGTTTTATTATTTTCAAAAGTTCCGACAAAGTTAGCAAAATCATTTCTCAAAAGCAATAATCTTTTGTAAATTTGCCGTGCTAAAGAAAGAGCGCGCATGGATTTCATCCGGCAAGAAAACATACAGGTCCTGAAGCAGTGGATGGCCGAGGCCGAACGCCCGGTCGTCGTGACGCATACGCACCCGGACGGAGACGCCCTGGGCAGCTCCGCCGGCCTGGCCCTGTACCTCCGCAGCCTGGGGAAAGACGCCGCCGTCGTACTCCCCGACTCCCCCGCCGAAAATCTCCGCTTCATCCTCCCGGAAGAGGTCCCGTACTTCTTCCGCGACGTGGACCCCGAAGCCGCCGAAGCCCGCATCGCCAAGGCCGATATGATCATCCTGGCCGATGCCAACGCTTTCCGCCGGGCCGAAGGCCTGGAGCCCGTCCTCAGCGCCTCCAAAGCCCGGAAAGTCCTGATGGACCACCACCTCAACCCGGATACGGAAGCCTTCGGCCTGGTCTTTTCCACGCCGGACATTTCCTCCGCCTCGGAGGTCGTGTACTGGGTTCTCTCCGCATTAGGCTCACCTATGTCCGAGATCATCGGAACGGTCCTGCTGGCCGGCATGACGACGGACACGAACAACTTTGCCAACAGCGTATTCCCCTCCACTTTCCGGATGGCGTCGGAGCTGATTGCCGCAGGAGTGGACCGGGACGCCCTTTTGCAGAAACTGTACAACAGCTACCGGGAGAACCGGGTACGGCTGATGGGCTACATGCAGAGCGAGCAGCTGCACATCCTTCCGAACGGGACCGCCTACATGGTCATGACGCGGGAAATCCAGCAGCGCTTCGACCTGCAGGACGGAGAAAGCGAAGGCCTGGTGAACGTGCCGCTCACCATCGGCGCGGTAAAACTGAGCGTACTCCTGAAGGAGGACGACGGGCACTTCCGCGTTTCCGTCCGCTCCAAGAAAGGCACCAGCGCCCAGCAGCTGGCCCTGCTGCACTTCCACGGCGGAGGCCACGAGAACGCTGCCGGCGGGAAACTGCTGATCGGGGAGGACATCGCATCCCCGGAAGAGGCGCCCGCCCGCGTGGAACAAATCCTAAAAGACTTCCTCGTATGAGAAAACTCATCCTCATAAGCCTGTCGGCCCTTCTGCTCGCAGCCTGCACCAAGCAGTCGCTGCAGAGCACCTACGACAAGCAGACCAGTTACATCGAGAGCTTCGTGAGCGCCCAGATGGGCAAGGACGCCACGGCCACGCTCACCCGCAACGGTGGAGCCTACCGCCTCAACCTGCAGGATACGCTGGATCCCACACGGGACTCCCTCGCCTGGGGACAGCGCGTATCCCTGCACTACGCCTGCTTCACGCTGACATCGGCCTCCCTCTCCGCTTCCAACCTGGTGGCGACGAACATGAAAGAGATCGCCGACGAGGCCCGATGGGCCCTCACGGACGAGAGCCGCTTCAAGCTGGACACCCTCACGCTGGACAGTTCGCTGGTCCAGGGACTGGCCGACGGACTAGTCGGCGTACAGCCGCAGGACATATGCTATATCCTGTTTACCGGGAAATATGGTTACGGGAAAAACAGCCTGGGCACGATTCCTGCAAAGAGTGCCCTGGCCTATTACATTTTGATCGAAGAAATATTACCCAATGAATAAAAAGATTCTGATTCCCCTCGCCGCCGTATGCCTGCTGGCCGGCGCCTGCGCCAAAAACAATGCAACCAGCACAGGAAAATTTGCCCAGGAATACATTCAGCTGTGGATGGACGCCTACCATCCCGACGTGAATCCCACCTCGGACGGTCTGTATATCCTGAGTGAGGAGGCCGGCACCGGTGCCGCCTGGACCGGAGAAGCCCCCTACGCTTACGTCGATGTCACCATCCGTTCGCTGGACGGCACCATTTCCTCCACCACCAGCGAGAAACTGGCCCAGCAGCTGGGCACCTACGTACAGAGCAATTATTACGGTCCCAAATACCAGGTCGTCGGCGAAGGATACAGCTATGCCGGCGTGGACGCCCTGCTCCAGGGCATGAGGATCGGCGGTACCCGCACGGCCGTCATCCCTTCCTGGATGCTCACGACCAGCCGATATGACAACCAGCAGGGATATATCAACGCCTGCAGCTCCAACACGCACCTGATTTACGAAATCAAGCTGGCAGGCCAGAGCCTGGATCCCGCAAAGGACGAGATCACCGCCCTGCAGACCTACATCCACGCCAACTACGGCGATATCGAGAGCGTCACCTATGACGATGAGACGGAAGCCGATGACAGCTTCTGGTTCATCAGCGACGTTTCTTCGTTCAAAGAGGAGAACACGCTCTCCGGGACCGCCAGCATCAAGGTCAACTACACCGGCCGCCTCCTGAAGACCGGAACCATCTTCGACACCACGCTGGAGAAAACGGCCAAGGACGCCGGCATCTATTCTTCCAGCCGCACCTACGAGCCCCAGTCCGTCACCCTGAACGAGGATTACAGCGAGATCACCATGGGAGAAAGCTCCTCCCTGATCAACGGCTTCAAGGGCGCCCTGTCCCTGATGAAGTGGAAAGGCCAGAAGGCCGTCGCCATCTTCACCTCCAAGCACGGCTACTCCTATTCCGGCAGCGGCAACGCCATCCCGGGCTACGCAACCCTTATCTTCGAACTGGAAATCGTCAATGAGTAATACCGCCATTCCTACAGAACTGGGCACGAAGCCCATCGGAGAGCTGATCAAGCAGTATGCTGTTCCCGGCATCATCGCCATGACAGCCTCTTCGCTGTACAACATGGTGGACAGCATCTATATCGGCCATATTCCGGAAGTGGGCTCCCTGTCCATCGCCGGCCTGGCCATCACCTTCCCGCTCATGAACATCTCCACCGCGTTCGGTACGCTGGTGGGCGTGGGCGCAGCCACCATGATCTCCGTGCTCCTGGGCCAGAAGAACTACAAGGTGGCGGGCAAGGTCCTCTCCAACGAGGTTACGCTGAACATCCTCACGGGTCTCATCTTCACCTTCGTGACCCTGCTGTGGATGAACCCCATCCTCCGCTTCTTCGGCGCATCGGACGCCACGCTCCCCTTCGCCAGAAGCTACATGACCATCATCGCCCTGGGCAACATGGTCACGCACCTGTACTTCGGCCTCAACTCCGTGGTACGGTCGTCCGGCAATCCGAAGCTGGCCATGGGCCTCACCCTGTTCACGGTGATCTCCAACGCCATCCTGGACCCCATCTTCATCTTCGCGCTGGGCATGGGTATCCAGGGCGCCGCCCTGGCCACCGTCCTGTGCCAGCTGATGTCCCTGCTCTACACCCTCAAGTATTTCATGAACCAGGAACGCTTCCTGCACCTGCCCCGCACCCTCAGGATGTACCGGGTGGACTGGAAGATCGCGAAGGACTCCCTCGCCATCGGCATGGGTCCCTTCCTGATGAACCTGGCCAGCTGCATCGTGGTGCTGTTCATCAACCAGCAGCTGGTGAAGTGGGGCGGAGACCTGGCCATCGGCGCCTATGGAATCGTGAACCGCCTCACCTTCCTGTTCATCATGATCGTGATGGGATTCAACCAGGGCATGCAGCCCATCGCCGGATACAACTTCGGGGCCCGGCAGTATGGCCGTGTCCGTGAGGTGTATGTCAAGACCGCCCTGTGGGCTACGCTGGTCACCACCCTGGGATGGGTGGTCTCCGAGTTCCTGGCCCAGCCGTCGGCCAGCATTTTCACCAACGACCCTGTTCTTCTGGAAAAGGCCTCCAGAGGCCTCCAGAAACTGAATATCGTGTTCCCCATCGTGGGCTTCCAGATGGTAACCACCAACCTCTTCCAGTGCCTGGGCATGGTCAAGAAGTCCGTCTTCCTGTCCCTGTCCCGGCAGCTTCTTTTCCTGCTTCCCTGCATTTACCTGCTCCCGGCCATCCTGGAATCCGAGGACGGAGTCTGGTACAGTTTCCCCATCGCCGATATGGTATCGGCCATCATCACGGGCCTCATGGCCTGGGGACTGCTGGTAAAGCTGGGACGGCTCAAGGACGGCGACGATCCATCGGTTTTAGGCAGTCAGATTTAAACGCATATGAACACCATCATCAATATCGGCCGATCCTTCGGCAGCGGTGGCGGCTATGTTGGGCAGGCCATCAGCAAGAAGTTGGGCATTCCCTTCTACGACAACGAGCTCATCTCCAAAGTGGCGGAAGAGAACGGATATTCGAAGAACGTTTTCGCCGGCGAGGAGAAGAGAAGCCTGTTCTCCGTGAGCAGTTTCTTCGCCTCCAGCCGCCTCAGCTACATCGACAGCGGCTACGTGAACGACGACGTCATGTTCAACATCCAGAGCGAGGTCATCCGCAGCATCGGAGAGAAAGGCGACGCCATCATCATCGGCCGCTGCGCGGACTACATCCTCAGGGACCAGACCTGCCTGAACGTGTTCATCAGCGCACCCGAGGAGTTCCGCATCCGCCGCCTCATGGAGGAGGAGCACCTCTCGGAGGACGACGCCGAGAAACTCATGCACAAGAAGGACCGCACCCGCGCCACGTATTACAATTATTATACGTTCGGTTCCTGGGGTTCGGCCTCCAACTACCACCTGTGCGTGGACAGTTCCATTCTGGGCATTGAAGGGACGGCTGACTACATCATTGACTTCGGACGTCGCGCGGGGCTCATCAAGTGAAGCCCTGGAAATTCATATTAAGCATCGCTGTTTTGCTGCTCGTGGCAGGCTATCTGCTGCGAGGGAAGCAACTGATGTCGGCCGATGACGTCCTCACCCCCAACGAGGAGCCCATCGCCTGGAAGGCCGACCTGGAGGGAACCCTGCCGAACGAGCTGTCGGCCCTCCCCCGCATGGACCACGCCATCGACAGTTTCCTCAACTTCTGGGGGCTGCACGGCGCGTCGCTCGCCATCGTGCGCAACGACTCCCTCCTCTTCGCCCGCGGTTACGGCTGGGCCGATTCCGACACGCGGATGAACCCGGATATCCGCCTGCGCATGGCTTCCGTCTCGAAGCTGCTGACGGCCGTGGGCATCATGCGCCTGCAGGAAGAGGGGAAGGTTTTCCTGGAGACACCGGTCTTCGGACCCTTCGGCATTCTGAAGGAATACGACTCCTGCATCAAGGACGACCATTACTACCAGATTACCGTAGAGCATCTGCTGCGCCACCAGGGCGGTTTCTCCACCCGGGGCGGAGACGTCATGTTCAACACGGCCCGCTTCATGCAGCAGCACGGCATCAAGGAGCCCCCGACCACCGACTACCTGGTGCGTAAGGAACTGGCTCGGCGCCTGGCCTTCGAGCCCGGCACGTACCAGGAATACTCCAACTTCGGATACCTGCTCCTGTCGCTCGTGATCGAAAGGGCTTCCGGCATGTCCTATGAGGAATTCATGCAGAAGGAAGTCTTCGAGCCGGCCGGCTGCCGCCACTTTGCCCTGGGCGGAGACTATCTGAAGGACCGTCTGCCCGGCGAAACCCGCTACTACATGCACCCGGACGCCGAACCCGGCCCGTCCTTCGACGGCAAGTTCGCCTCTACCGACAAGTGTTACGGCGGCAACTGCATTTCCGGCCTGTACGGTGCCGGCGGCTGGATCGGTTCCACCGTGGAACTGGCCCGCCTGGTGTGCTCCATCGACGGCCACGGCCCCGTTCCGGATATCCTGGAGCCGTTCTCCGTCGCCCAGATGACGCACTACTTCGACGAAAACACCTATGGCCTGGGCTGGGTGGACTGCAAGCCGGACGGCGAATGGACGCGTACCGGCTCGTTTTCGGGGACATCGGCCCTGATCAAAGTCTATCCCGACGGGGAATGCTGGATCATGATCACCAATACGTCTGCCTGGCGCGGCTCCCGCTTTACGCGCAACACCGCCGCCCTGTTCAGGAACCTGCGCAGCCGTTTCTCCTCCCAGCTCCCCACCCGTGACCTCTTCCGTGAATAAGAATACATTTTTAATCAATATTTATGGCCGACGAAAAGATTATCTTCTCGATGAACGGGGTGGGCAAGGTGCTCCCCCACAATAACAAAGTCATTCTCAAAGACATATACCTGAGTTTCTTCTACGGTGCCAAGATCGGTATCATCGGTCTCAACGGTTCCGGTAAGTCCACGCTCATGAAGATCATCGCCGGAGTGGAGAAATCCTACAAGGGCGAGGTGGTCTGGGCCCCCGGCTATTCCGTGGGTTACCTGGAGCAGGAACCGCAGATGGATCCGGAGAAGACCGTTCTGGAAGTGGTCCAGGAGGGCGTGCAGGAGGTAATGGATATCCTCAAGGAATACAACGAGAGCTCCGAGAAATTC
>JAEEGK010022047.1_pt1 | contig 13415 bp, 9 predicted proteins | sample 8958771 | NCBI WGS metagenome assembly JAEEGK01 (sample SAMN16246547, study PRJNA631951) | gut metagenome | biome: gut microbiome; feature: rumen; material: SC-attached | host: Bos | place: Iran: Karaj | collected 2018-10 | reverse complement strand
GGAGGCGAGCGTATGACGAAGCTCTGTGAAACGCTGGCGGCCCTGGGGGACTGGACGCCCCCTCCCCTGCCGGAGCGCATCCCCCAGGGGGATATGCCGGGGGATAAGATCCGGATCACGGAGGAGCACGCCGCCAAGGCAAACGTCCTCTTCCCTCCCCTGGTGAAGCTGCTTCAGGAGACGGGACGGGAAAAGGCGGTGGTCTCCGTCTTCGGCGGCTCCGGGGTGGGAAAGAGCGAGATCGCCTCCCTCCTGGGCTTCTACCTCCATTCGGCGGGCGTGGGCTCCTACGTCCTCTCCGGGGACAACTACCCCCACCGCATCCCCCTGTACAACGACGCCGAGCGGCTGCGCCTCTTCCGCACCGCGGGCCTGAAGGGGCTGCTGGCGGCGGGGCTGTATTCTCCGGAGGTGCAGGCCGAGCTGGACGCCCTCTGGCGCTCTGAGACGGACCCGGATCCGGCCCTGGCCCCGGAACACCCCTGGCTGGGCCGCTACCAGGCAGCGGGGCGGGAGGCCCTGGCGGGCTACCTGGGCACGGCGCTGGAGCAGGACTACGGGGAGCTGAACGCCATCCTCCGCGCCTTCCGGGCGGGGGAGAGCCCCCTCTGGCTCAAGCGCATGGGCCGGACGGAGGAGGAGCGGTGGTACTCGCCCGTGGATACAGAGAATATAGAAGTGCTCCTGGTGGAGTGGACCCACGGCGGCAATCCCGCCCTGGAGGGCGTCGACGTCCCCATCCTCCTGAACAGCACCCCGGAGGAGACCCGGGAGCACCGGCGGCTCCGGGCCAGGGACGGGAAGACGGACAGCGCCTTCACCACCATGGTCCTGGAGATCGAGCAGGCGGAGATCGCCCGGGCCGCCGGGCGGGCAAAGCTCATCCTCTCCAAAGCCGGGGCGCTGATAAAAGCATCCGAAGTGGAGGGCGGCATATGACGGAAGCGCGAAACCCCCTGGGCGTCATGCTCAACGCCTATCCGGACAGCGTGGGCAGCCGGCTGGAGGATATGGTCGCCCTGCTCCGCAGGCCGGAGCTGGCAGGGGCCTTCTCCTCCTTCTACATCCTCCCCAGCGTTTTCAACACGGACCTGGACCGGGGCTTTTCCCTCATCGACTACGAGCTCAGCGAGACCCTGGCGGACCGGAGGGACCTGGAGGCGCTGCGGGACCAGGGCATCGATCTCACCATGGATCTGATCCTCAACCACATCTCCGTCCTCTCCCCCCAGTTCCGGGACCTGCTGCGGCGGGGGGAGGAGAGCCCCTTCCGGGACTTCTTCATCGACTGGAACCGCTTCTGGGCCGGGCACGGGGAGATGACCCCCCAGGGCTGGATCCAGCCGGAGGAGGCGGCCATCCGGGGGATGTTCTTCCGCAAGGCGGGGCTGCCCCTCCTCATGGTGCGCTTCCCCGACGGGCGGGAGGTCCCCTACTGGAACACCTTCTATCAGGAGCGCCGCTACTTCCCTCTGGAGCCCCTGCGCCTGGTGAAGGAGCTGGGGACCCAGTACCGGACCGCCTGCGCCCTGGCGGCGCAGCTCAACGGCCAGATCTCCGGAGGGAAAACCCCGGAGGAGCTGGACTTCGGCCCCTGGGAGGGACAGCGGGCGGCGGTCTGCGCCTATCTGGAGGCCCAGCGGGGCTATCTGGGCCAGATGGACCTGAATATAAAGTCCCCCCTGGTGCTGGACTACTACCGGGAGAGCCTCACGAAGCTCCGGGACTACGGGGCCGGGATGGTGCGGCTGGACGCCTTCGCCTACGCCTCCAAGGAGGTGGGGCGGCACAACTTCCTGAACGAGCCGGAGACCTGGGAGCTGCTGGAGGCCCTGCGGAAGATGGCGGCCCCCCTGGGCCTCACCCTCCTGCCGGAGATCCACGCCTCCTACGCCCAGGGGACCTACGCCCGCCTGGCGGAGCAGGGCTACCCCGTCTACGATTTCTTCCTGCCGGGGCTCGTCATCGACGCCTTTGAGCGCCGCAGCGGCGCGCTGCTCCGGGCCTGGGGGGAGGGGATCGTCGCCAAGGGCATCCGCACGGTGAACATGCTGGGCTGCCACGACGGCATCCCCCTGCTGGACCTCCAGGGCCTCCTGCCGGAGGAGGACATCCGGCGGCTCATCGACACGGTGGTGGGCCGGGGCGGCTTTGTGAAGGACCTCCACGGGGCGAAGAACGTGTATTACCAGGTGAACGCCACCTATTTCAGCGCCCTGGGGGAGGACGAGGGACGGCTCCTGCTGGCCCGGGCCCTGCAGCTCTTCATGCCGGGGAAGCCCCAGATCTGGTACCTGGACCTCTTCGCGGGAAAAAACGACCACGAGGCCATGCGCCGGGCGGGCCCCGGCGGGCACAAGGAGATCAACCGCACGAACCTCAGCCCGGCGGAGGCGGAGGCGGCCCTGAACAAGGGCGTGGTGCTGGACCAGCTCGCCCTGCTGCGGATGCGGAACACCTGCCCCGTCTTCCGGGAGGGGGCGGAGATCGGTTTCCGGACCGAGGGGAGCCGTATCACCATCCAATGGAAGAACGACGCCGGGACGGCGGCCCTGGAGGCGGACCTGGACAGCGCGGCCTTCACCGCCGTGACTTGGGACGCCCAAGGCGGGGAGACCTTCCGCATGGAACGGTAAGCACACCCCCGGAGAAAATCCTGTCCTCGGCTTGAGGAGGCCCCGGCGCTCGCCGGTCCCTCATCCACCGCTTCGCGGTCCCCCTTCCCCAAAGGGGAAGGCAGCCCTGCGGGGGACGGGGGGAAACGACAAAAGGGACAGCGCAACGATACGCGCCCCTGGCTTCCCCTGGGGGAAGCTGTCGCGGAGCGACGGATGAGGGATGCTCCGCCCCGGCGGAACGATGGGGCGCAGCCCCATATTACCGCGCTTATTCTTACCTCGCATCCTGCGAGAGCCCTGAAAAGGAAAGGAGGACCTGCCATGCTGGACAGTCTGCGCTTCGTGGGGACCCAGGTGCTGGTCCTCTTTATCCTCATGGCGGCGGGCTTCTGCTGCCGGAAGCTCAGGCTCCTGGGGGAGGAGGCGGTAAAGGGCCTCACGAACCTGATGCTCTGCCTCATCACCCCCTGCATGCTGCTGAAGGCCTTCCAGCAGCCCTACGATCACGCTCTGCTCCGGGGCTTCCTGGTCTCTGCCGGGGCCGCGGCTGGGGTCTACGGCCTGGAGATCGGCCTGGCGAAGCTCCTTCTGCGGGACAAAAACGATGCCCGGCGGCGGGTGCTGCACTTCGGGGCGGTGTTCCCCAACTGCGGGTACATGGCCCTGCCCCTGCTGCAAAGCCTCTGGGGCCCGGAGGCGGTGCTGTACGGGGCCGCCTTCAACGCCGCCCACACGGTGTTCCTCTGGACCTACGGCCTCTCCCTCATGAGCGCCGGGCGGGAGCGCATCTCCCTGCGGAAGGCCCTGGTGAACCCCGGCACCGTCAGCGTGGTCCTGGGGCTGATCCTCTTCTTCGGCTCCGTGGAGCTGCCGGAGCTGCTGGCAAAGCCCATCGACTATCTGGCGGCCCTGAACGCCCCGGTTCCCATGCTGATCATCGGCTTCTATCTGGCGGCTCTGGACCCGAAGACCGTCCTGCGCAGCGGGGGCGAATACCTGATGCTGGCCCTGCGGCTGCTCATCGTGCCCGCCCTGGCCCTGGGGATCCTCTGGCTCTGCGGGGTCCGGGGCGTCCTCCTCATCACCAATGTGGTCTGCGTGGCGGCGCCGGTGGCCACCATGTGCACCATGTTCGCCACAAAGTACGACGTGGACCCCACCCTCTCCGCCGGTATGGTGGCGGCCAGCACGGTCCTTTCCATCCTCACCATGACCCTGGTGGTGGGCTTTGCCTCGTACATCGCCTGAAGGCGCAGCCCCTCGAACCCGCTTCGCCGGGCTTCCATCACACGCAGCCCCCGGCGGGACCGCCGGGGGCTGCGCCGTATTCTTTACTTTATTCCTCTTTGAACACGTCCCCCATGTGATAGGCGGGGACCTGGGTCTGCCGGTTATAGATGGCGTTCCCCACGTTGCGGCTGAACACCTGCATGAACAGCTCGTCCGGCTCCTCTGCCGGGATGGCCCGGGTGACGGCGTCGGCATGCTCCTGCCAGCCCTTCTTCCATTCGGCGTGGGTGAGGATGAAGAGGTCGCCCCGCCGGATGCCCCGGAGGACCCGCTCCCCCGCCTCGTCCGGGTCCCGCTCCATTTTGGACATGTCCACCTTGCTGAGGTCGATCTTCGGGGCGTTGGGGTCCGGGGTGGGGCCCTTTTTCACAAAGGGCTCGCCCAGGTGCTTGACCCGGATCTCGTTGGTGGTGGTGTTCAGGTTCGTGCGGAAGGGGCCGGGGCAGAAGACGCTGGCCCCCACGTTGGTGCCCTGAAGGTCGATGGCCAGGGTCTCCATGGTGGCCATGACGGCCCGCTTGGTGGCGTTGTACAGCACCATGCCCCCCAGGGGGATCAGGCCGTTCTTGGAGGCGGTGGACACCACCCAGCCCTCCTCCCCGTGCTTCAGGATCCGGGGCAGGACGGTCTTGATGCCGTTCAGGACGGACTTGTAGTTGATCTCCAGGGCGAAGTCGATGTCGTCGTAGCTGGCCTCCCAGATGGGACCCTCCATGAGGCCGATGCCCGCGTTGTTCACCAGAATGTGGAGCTTTCCGAAGACGGCCTCCGCCTCGTCCGCCGCCCGGACATAGGCCTCCCGGTCCATCACGTCCAGCAGGACCCCGTGGGCGGGCCAGCCGTTTTCCCGAAAGACGGGCAGGGCGGCATCCAGCGCCTCCTGCCGGAAGTCGGCCAGGACCACGTTCATCCCCGCCTTGGCAAAGGCCCTGGCGATGCCCAGACCGATGCCGCTGGCGCCGCCGGTAACAAAGGCGGTTTTCCCCTTAAAATCCTTCATTTTGTATTCCTCCCGTTTCAGATATCAAAATCCCTGTACTCTGATTATACACCTCCCGACGGGGAATTGCGAGGGATTTCGCTGTGATTTATCCTGCGGCACAGCACGCCGGACGCAGCAGGGACGCTTCCCGGAATGACAAAAAGAAAAATCAAAATAAGAAATTGGGAATTGACCTTCAAATGCAAACGTGCTATAGTTATGGTATTAAATTGTGTGACGGTCACAGCGAAAAAGGGGGTCTCTTCCCCCTGAGCCGGATCAGCACACGATGCCAAATTGCACGACAGGCTGCCGTGATCCCAGCCGGCGGCTGGATTGGGGGAATGAAATTGAGAAAAATTGGGACAGCTCTGACCCTGGCGCTTCTGCTTCTATTCTGCCTTGCGCTGCCCGCCCTGGGGGCGGGGGAGGACCTGCCGGTCTTTGTTGTGCAGGGCCCGGAGGATCCGGTGGGTGCGGGGGAAACCTTCGATGTCACGGTGGACCTGAACAACAACCCGGGCTTCTACGCCTTCCAGATCACCCTGGCCTTTGACCGCGAGGCGATGGAATGCACCAAGATCACCTACGGTCCCCTGCTGGAAGGCACGCTGGCGGTCACCAACCCCCGGGGGTCCAAGGGCGCCATCGTGGTCGCCGCCACCGCGGAAGGCGTGTTTGAAAGCGGCTCCGTTGCTGTTTTTCAGTTCAAGGCGCTGACGGATCATCCCGCCATGGCTTTCTCCTTCGCCGATTTTGTTTTCTCCGATTCCGACGGCGCGCCCATCCCGGCGGAATGTGTCTTCCCCGCCGGCAGCCCGAGTTCCGGCTCCCAGGAGGCAGCTCCCGGCTCCGGCGAAGCGGCTCCCTCCGGAACTTCGGAAGAGGGCTCCGGCAGCTCCGGCAGTTCCGGCGAGACGCCGGCTCCTTCCGGCGGCTCCGGTACTTCGGACACCCCCGCTGAAAGCACAGAGGGCTCCGGCAGCGGCACCGGTTCCGAAGAAGCGGTCTCCGGCGGCCAGGCGACTCCCGCCACGGAAGCCGAAGCCGAAGAGATCGACTACCCCGACATTCAGAACCACTGGGCCCGGGAGGACATCCTGAAGGCTTCGAAGCTGGGCCTCTTCAAGGGATACGACGACGGGCGCTTCGGCCCCAACGATCCCGTGACCCGGGTGCAGCTGGTTACGCTGCTCTACCGTCTCTCCGGCAGTCCCGATGTGGAGGAGAACTCCCCCTTCCAGGACATCGCCCGGGAGATCCCGGAATTCCGGAAGGCCATCAGCTGGGCCTATGCTAAGGGCTATATTCACGGCCGGGACGAGAAGAACACCATCTTCGATCCCCGGGCCAGCATCACCCGGCAGGAGGCCATGACGCTGCTCTTCAACTTCTCCGGCGGAAAGAGCGGCATGGAGACCATGTTCACCTCCATCTACGATCAGAATTATACCGACAGCGCAGAAATCGCCTCCTGGGCGAAGAAGGCGGTCTACTGGGGCGTATACAGCGAACTGATCAAAGGGACGACTGAGGTGACCATCGAGCCCAACGGAACCGCAACCCGCGCGCAAATGGCAAGACTGCTTGTAAATTACATTGAAAAATTTATGAATTAGGAGGAAAAAAACATGAAGAAATGCTTGCGGATCCTGTTCCTTCTGGCGATCTTCACGGCGCTTCTCTGCGTTGCCGCCCTGGCTGCGGAACCCGAGGAAGCGGGCTACTACGGTGTGCAGCCGGGTGAAGGCTTCACCGTGACCGTGCAGGACGCTGCCAAGGCAGAGATCACCGCCGCCGCGGCGGATGTCGGCGGCAGCTCGGTCGAGTTCTACGCCGGCGCCAAGCGGCTGGAGATCGCTCTCACCGGCGCTGCGGACGGCTACTGGCTGGTCCTCGCCCAGGACAGCACGGAGCTGCCGACCCAGAGCACGGAAATCAAGTACATCGACCAGGACAGCGCCTCCGGCGGCACCGTCAGCTTCAACGTCTATCCCAGCGATGACCTGACCAGCGGCGGCACCTACTACGTCTACTTCGTCAGCGCCGCCGGGCGTCAGCTCGCCGTCACCTTCACCTACTACGAGCCCCAGCCCGCTTACGTGCTGGGCGACGTGGACGGCGTTGCAGGCATCTCTCCCAACGACGCCCTCTTTGTCCTGCAGGCCGTGGCCCAGCTCCGCACGCTGGAGGGCACGGATAAGCTGGCCGCCGACGTGGACGGCACGGCAGGCGTCTCTCCCAACGACGCTCTGTTCATCCTGCAGGCGGTCGCGCAGCTCAGGACACTTTAATTAAGGGAGGAACTATTGTGAAAAAGAAATTCCTGGCGATTCTTCTCAGTCTCGTCATGGTGATCAGCCTGCTGCCGGCCACCGCGCTTGCAGCCGGCAGCGTATCCCTGGGAGCGGAAGGCAATGCTTCCATTGCCGCCACCGGTCCCGATGAAAACGGCGTGATCAAAGTCACCGTTACCTACGATACCCAGGATCAGTATCTGCTCGCCTACGCTTTTGCTGTCCAGTATGACCCCGCCCAGGTGGAGCCCTACATGGACGCCCCCGGCGCTTTCAGCAAGACCGCCCGCGGCCAGACCACCTATTACGGTGTCAGCTTCGACGGCATGACGGCCACCTCGAACTTCAATTCCAACAAGTTCGTGGACGCCGGACGTTCCATCTTCCTGGCGGCGGACGCCAACCCCGACGGCTTCTATGCCAACGCCCCGGCCACCGTATCCGTGTCCTTCTACTTCAAGGCTGCGGCTTCCTGCACCGGCGGCGACACCGAATTCTCCGTCGTCACCGGCATGAGCGAGACCGGCACGGTGCTGTTCACCGTCTCCGTTGACGGCAACGACACTCCCATCACCGCCCTTTCCGATACCCTCAGCGCCACCGTGACCCTGCCCGCTCCTCCCGAGCCGGAGAGCGCCGTCTCCATGGCGGCGGAAGGCCCCGACGCCGACGGCGCCATTGCCGTCACCGTTTCCTACGCTCCGGAAGCCGACGAGTATCTGCTCGCCTATGCCTTCGCCGTGCAGTACGATCCCGCCCTGGTGGAGCCCTACATGGACGCCCCCGGCGCCTACAGCAAGACTGCCCGCGGCCAGACCACCTATTACGGCGTCAGCTTTGACGGCCTCGATGCCACCTCCAACTTCAATTCCAACAGCTTCGTGGACGCCGGGCGCTCCATCTTCCTGGCGGCGGATGCCAATGCCGACGGCTTCTATCCCGAAGTTCCCGAAAGCGTTTCCGTGACCTTCTACTTCAAGGTTCTGGACGACGCCCTTACCACCGGCGGCACTGCCGAGTTCAAGCTCGTCGAGGGCATGAGCGAGACCGGCACGGTGCTGTACACCATCTCCATCGACGGCAACGACACTCCCATCACCGCGCTGGTGAAGCCCATCACCGCCTCCGCCACCTGGGCCGTGCAGAAGCGTGACCCCGCCCTGAGCGATTTCACCGTCACCGCTCCTGCCGCCGTCACCTATTCCGGCAGCCCCGTGACCGTGGCCGCTCCTGTCGCCGTCACCGCCGGCGTGGGCGAAGTGACCGTCAAGTATAACGGCAGCACCACCGCTCCCACCAAGGCCGGCAGCTACGCCGTCACCTTCGACGTGGCCGAGAGCGCGACCTACAACGCCGCCACCGGCTTTGAGATCGGCACCCTGGTGATCAACAAGAAGCCCGTCACCATCAGCGGCATCGGCGCTGCGGACAAGGCTTACGACGGAAGCGCCGCCGCCACCGTCACCGGCACCGCCGCCATCGACGGCCTGGTCACCGGCGATAACGTCAGCGTGCAGAACGGCACCGCCGCCTTTGCCGACGCCTACGCCGGCAGCGGCAAGACCGTCACCTTCACCGGCTTCGTTCTGACCGGTTCCGACGCTCTGAACTACACCCTCACCGCGCCTGCCTCCGCCACGGCCAGCATCACGGCTGCCGATCCCACCGGCGTCAGCGTCACCAAGACTGCCAGCGTGGCCAAGGGCGGCAACACCCTGGATCTCAGCACCCTGGTCACCGGGGCCGACGGCGTGACCTTCGCCATCACCAGCGGCGACGCCGCCACCCTGAGCGGCAGCGTCCTGACCACCGACGCGGAGAAGGTCGGTGATGTGGTCGTCACCGCCACCGTTGCCGCGCAGGATCTGAACAGCGACGGGACCCCCGAGTACAACAGCTGCAGCGACACCATCACCGTCACCGTCATCGACAAGGTCGACGCCGGTGTGTCCGTCAACAACGGCGCGAACATCAGCAAGACCTACGGCGACGCGGCCTTTGCCGCCAACGGCACGGTCGCCAACCCCGGCACCGGCACCGGCGTGTGGACCTGGAGCAGCTCCAACGAGAGCGTGGCCACCGTCTCCGCCACCGGCCAGGTGACCATCCTCGGCGCCGGCTCTGCCATCATCACCGCCCACTACGAATCCGATTCCGCCCTGGGCGAAGCCAGCGTCACCCTGACCGTGGCCAAGGCCACCGTCACCGTCACCGTCAACAGCGTGGAGATCGCCGTCGGCCAGAGCGCCCCTGCCATGGACTACACCGTGACCGGTCTGGTTGGCAGCGACACCCTGAGCGGCACTCCCGCCTACACCTACGAGAAGGACGGCGAGGTCACCGGCGAGGTGGATACCGAGAACACCGGCACTTATGTCGTCTCCGTCTCCGGCCTGACCGCTGACAGCGCGAAGTACAACGAAGTGAGCTTCGTCAGCGGCACCCTCTCCATCATCTTCGTCGACCAGAGCGCCCCCGCCACCTCCGGCGGAAGCGACAAGACCGAAGAGCTTTCCGGCAACACCGTCGATGTCGCCACCGCCACGATCACTGCCGTTGCGGATACCGACACTGCTGCCGCCACGGCTGAAGTCACTGCCGAAGACATCAACAAGGCCGCCACCGGACTGAAGAGCAACCCCGCTCTCACCATCGACGTGCAGAGCAAGGGCGCCAATTCCGTTGAGGTGAACCTTGACGCGGAGGCCATGCAGGCCGCTGCGGATGCCAAGGCTCCCATCGTTGTGAAGTCCGAGGAAGGCAGCGTCACCCTCAGCGACAAGGCCATCAGCGCCCTGGCCGCTGCCGGCGGTGACGGCACCATCCAGCTCACCACCGCGGCGGACGGCAGCGTGAAGCTGACCGTCACCGTCGGCGGAAAGGCCGCCAGCGTCAACGTGATGGTCGAGGCTCCTGCCGACAAGAACGCCCAGGTGGCAGTCGACGGCAAGAACAATATCATCGAGAAGTCCTTTGTGAAGGGCGGCAAGGTCTACGCCATCGTGCCTGCCGGCACCACCATCAAGGCCATCGAGAATAAGGTCACCTTCCCGGATGTCAAGAGCAGCGACTGGTTCGCTCCCGCCGTCGACTTCGTGGGCAGCCACGAGATCTTCCGGGGCGACGACCGCGGCTACTTCGATCCCAAGGGCACCATGACCCGGGCCATGATGGCCACGGTGTTCTACCGCATCGAGGGCGAGCCCAAGGCTACCGCCGGCAAGGCCTTCACCGATGTGGCCAGCGGTATGTGGTACAGCGACGCCATTGCCTGGGCCAGCGAAGTTGGCGTTATGAACGGCTATGGCGAGACCTTCGGTCCCAACGATCCCATCACCCGGGAGCAGATGGCCGCTCTGCTGTACAACTACACGCAGCTGCTGGGTGCGGACCTGAAGGGCGATCTCAAGGCTACCTTCTCCGACTCCGCTGCCATCAGCTCCTGGGCTGTGGACAGCATGAACTGGGCTGTGGGCGTTGGCCTCTTCCAGGGCGACGACCAGGGCAGGCTGAATCCCATCGGAAATGCCAGCCGCGCCGAGGTTGCCACTCTGATCCAGCGCTACATTGAACTCCTGGTGAAATAAGCAATACCCACTTCCCGCCGGAGTACGGAATACCGTACTCCGGCGGTTTTTTCTTCCCGGCCCCGCACTGCCCTCCAAATCCCCCCTCTTCCGCACTTGACACATGGGGCAGAGAATGTATAATAAAGGAAAACGTCAGATTAAGGAGGCCGGGACCATGGGTTTGTTATCCAAGCTTTTAGGGGATGCCGGATCGGAGCTGAAGCTGGACAAGCTGGTAAAAACCGTTGCCGACGCGGCGGAGAAGGCTGCCCGTCAGGCAGGCAATGCCGTCAACGATGCCGTTTCCGCCGCCGAGGCCCGGCAGCAGTCCCGGCGGGAGGAGCCTGCTTCCCCTTCGGCGGCGGTTTCCGCTCCGGCGGCGGTTTCCGGCTTCTCCTGGGGGGACGAAATGCCCCAGGAGGAGAATCAGTATAACTACGGCGGCAGCTATATCGAATACTTCGAGCATGTTTTCCGGGAGGATTTTCCCGGCTGGGATGTCGTGCGCTCCCGGGGCAGCCGCCCGGATATCACCGTTTTCACCTTCCGGCAGGCCGGGCGCAAGGCCCTGGTGGTCGAGGTGATGACCCGCCGCAGCGAAGCGCAGAGGCTGCGCCGGTCCTGCGCGTCGGAGGGCGTCCCCTATCTCCGCTTCTATCACGATCACCAGGGCTGGTGGAATACCCGCGCTTACGTCAGCTCCCGCATCCGGGCGGTGCTGCGCTGAGGCACCGCTTCCCTCCGCTCTGCGGCCCGGGCGCTTCCCGGGGGCGGAGGCCAACAAAACTGAAAAGGCGGAAAGAGAACGCGCTGCGCCTGCGGCGGACCCGGCACGGACCCTCGGCACGGCTTCGCAGGCAGCCGGTCCGTGTACGGTCTGGTATATCCCGGAATTTCCGGGATTTAAGGATTTCTCTTTCCGCTTTTTCTATTCCGAAGGAGAGGTGAAGGACATGTCGCTGCTGGAGCTGCTGGCGGACAGAGCCGCCTGGGAGCGCTTTTATGAATACAAGACCTCTCTTGTCTGCCCCAAGGACTTCGCTGCAGAGCTGCGGGCCTTTATCGACGACGCGGCGTACCTCCCGGTTTGCGAGGCCATCCGCCGGGGGGACCCCTTTCCCCTGCCCCGGAAGGCCGTGATCAACAAGCTGGACAGCCTGAGGCGCCGGGTGGTCTATGTCTATCCCCAGGCAGAGAGTACGGTCCTGAAGCTGCTGACCTGGCTCCTGCTGCGGAAGTACGACCGGCTCTTTTCTCCGAACCTCTATTCCTTCCGCCCCGGCCGGACGGCCAAGGACGCCGTCCGCGCCCTCACCCGCAGTCCCGGCATCCGGGATATGTGGTCCTACAAGACGGATATCAGCGACTACTTCAATTCCATTCCCGTGGAGAAGCTGCTCCCGCAGCTGACGGAGCTTTTCGCCGGTGACCCGGCGCTGCTGGCCTTTCTTCGCGCCCTGCTGGAGGAACCGGCGGTCCTGGAGCGGGGGCAGCCCGTCACGGAGACCAAGGGGATCATGGCGGGAACGCCCCTTTCCGCCTTTTACGCCAACCTCTATCTCCGGGAGCTGGACCGGCACTTTGCGGAGACGGGGGTCCTCTATGCCCGCTACTCCGACGACATCATCCTCTTCTCCCCCCGCCGGGAGGAGACGGAGGCCCATGCCGCCTTCCTTCGGGAAGAGCTGGAGCAGCGGGGTCTGCGGCTGAACCCCGCCAAGGAGCGGTACGCCGCCCCGGGAGAGAGCTGGGTTTTCCTGGGCTTTCAGTTCCGGGACGGGATCATCGACATCGCCCCCGCCACCGTGACCAAGCTGAAGCAGAAAATGCGCCGGAAGACCCGGGCCCTGCTGCGCTGGCGGAAGCGGGGCGGGTTCAGCGGGGAAAAGGCCGCCGCCGCCTTTATCCGGGTGTTCAAGCGGAAGCTGCTGGAAAGCCCCGGCGACAACGAGCTGAGCTGGAGCCACTGGTTCTTCCCGGTCATCACCACCTCCGACAGCCTGCGCATCATCGACCGCTACGCCCAGGACTGCTTGCGCTGCCTTCTCAGCGGCACCCGGAGCAAGGGGCGCTATCGCTTCCGTTACGAGGACCTGAAGGCCCTGGGCTACCGCAGCCTGGTTCACGCCTATTATTCCCGGGACTATTAAGGCGGACTGGGCGATCCGGGCAGCGGAACGCTCCGGCCCTCCCCCGGGAATTTGACGGAACGGGCGTTTGCTTTCCGTCCCCGGTCGTGGTATCATAGGTCCATCAGAAAACAAACATTAGGAGGAAACACCGTGGACAATTACGACATTCTTTTCACACCCTGGAAGGTGGGGGATCTCACCCTGAAAAACCGCATCGTCCTCACTGCCATGGGCGGCACCAGCCCCATCGGCTTCGGCGGGCAGTTCGAGGAGCGCACCCGGGCCTACTATCTCGCCCGGGCCAGGGCCAACGTGGGCCTGATGATCCCCGGGGTCACCGCCGTGTCCGGGGGCGGCTTCGGGAAGAAATGGCTCTATGAGTCGGAGGAGCTGTTCCGGGGGCCCCTGAAGCAGCTCATGGACGAGATCCACCCCTACGGCTCCAAGTTCTTCCTGCAGCTGGGGGCGGGCTTCGGCCGGTCCCAGATGGTCTTCCCCGGCATGGACAAGATGCCGCCGGAGGCCCT
>JAEEGK010022046.1_pt1 | contig 13415 bp, 14 predicted proteins | sample 8958771 | NCBI WGS metagenome assembly JAEEGK01 (sample SAMN16246547, study PRJNA631951) | gut metagenome | biome: gut microbiome; feature: rumen; material: SC-attached | host: Bos | place: Iran: Karaj | collected 2018-10 | reverse complement strand
GGATGCAGTCCGCGGCTGGCCAGTTCATAGACCACCACCGAACTATCCACGCCGCCCGAGAGCAGCACCGCAATTCGCTTGTCTTGAAGTTCTTCGTCTTTCATGCGGGCAAAGTTACGATTTAGTGAGCGAAAAACCAAATTTTATTTGAGTTTTCCGAACGTGAGTAACTTCACGGCATTGAAAATGACGTAAAGTTAGTGCAAATGAGCGGAAAAAACAAAATTTCTTTTGTTTTTTTCTCTTTCCCACTTCGTGGCCGATGACCGTTTGTTCCCGAATGTAGCCTAACTATTCCCGAGCTTTGCTCGCCTACCCGTAGCCTTTCATGGCTCGCAGAGACAAAAAATCAGTCCCAAAGATTCACAAAAAAAGGAGATTATTTTGATTTATCGTTCGTTTTCATTATCTTTGCAGAGAATCTTTCTTTACATAAAAAAAGGCTATGAATCAAACAGAAGAGGAAATCAAATTTGGGCAAAAAACACAAATAGGGTGTATTTTCATTTTAATTATCATTTTCTTATCTACCATAATAGGTTACAAACTATGGGGAATAGATGCGGCTTTCATATTATTTATATTAAGTGTATGCCTTGGTACCCTTTATATGGGATATGTCACAAAAAAAGCCAGGGAACTTAACGATAACAGTATTAAGCAAAAGCATTTTGGTAATGCTACGATGGTCATGAAAAAGAGTACTTTCGATGAAATGTACCTATTACTGAAGGATACCTGCGACATGATTAAGGATATTTGCAGGGAGAGTGGCTTCCAAAAATTTGTATTAGACATCAAAGAAGGCAATGATGTTATCGACAACAGCCAGAAGTTGTTTGGCAGTTTGAAATTCTTTATCATTCAAGATATTCTTAGAAATTACGAGCGTTTGGGGCACAAATACTACACCTATGGTTATGCGAAAAAGAAACTATGCAAAATTGGGTACGACACAGCAGAAGGACAACTGCTGTTCTGTATCGTGATGCAAATGATGAAACTCGATGACATACAACAAATTACATGGACGGATTGTGTAGGCGGCCTGACAGGTACTGACCAAATTAGCCTTGAAATAAGGCAAACCGCCAAAGAGACATTGGACACTTACGCCAATGTCGACGTAAAGGCAGAAGCCAGCAACGGTACTGACGACTTTGCCTTCTGCATCATTCTGCATAACTATAATAACGAATATGAAAATGCTTATAGGAAGAAGATGCTGGGAATTGCCACTGTTATTGCAAATGCAAACGGGAATGTCAGTCCTGCTGAGAATGAATGGCTCGATAGCATCAAGAACATGAATGAGAACAATACGACAGCAAATGAAAAGAATAAAACGGAGAACCCAGAGGAGGAACTTAACAGTATGATAGGACTCAGCTCTGTTAAAAGCGAAATCAATACTCTGTGCAATTTTGTCATCATGAAGAAAAAACGAGAAGAACAAGGATTGAAATCGCCTAACATTTCCTATCATTGCGTATTCACGGGAAATCCAGGAACGGGAAAAACAACTGTGGCCAGACTATTGGCCGGCATCTATAAGGACCTGGGGGTATTGAAGAAAGGCCATCTGGTGGAAACCGACCGTTCTGGACTGGTGGCAGAATATGTGGGGCAAACGGCAGTAAAGACCAACCGCATCATCGACAGCGCTTTAGATGGTGTATTGTTTATTGACGAAGCATACACTCTTGCTAACGGAGGAACGAACGACTATGGACCTGAAGCCATTGCCACGCTGCTGAAACGAATGGAAGACAACCGCGACCGCCTTGTTGTAATATTGGCAGGCTACACCAACGAGATAGAGACGTTTATCAACAGTAATCCAGGACTACGCTCACGATTCAACCGTTATATTCATTTCGACGACTATACCGCAGAAGAATTATACGACATATTCTACCTTCAAATAAGGAAAAGCGAATATACGCTGACCGAGGAAGCATCACAATATCTGAAAGAGCGTTTAGCTGAGGTGGTGGCAAATAAGCCAAAAGACTTTGGTAATGCCCGATATGTACGCAACCTTTTCGAAAAGGCCATCGAGGCACAGGCCAACCGTTTAGCGTCCACATCAGAACTTTCTAAGGATAATCTAATACAGATTACAAAAGCTGATCTTGCCGTAGATGAATCGGGCCTTTCCGAAAAAACTGAAGTGGTGTTAAACCATGAGTCCTATCTTGAAGCAAAAGGAGAAACAGAAAAAGCACAAGACTAAAGTACACCGAATATATATTAAAGACTAATGAGACTTTGGACAATACAAGGAATTGAAATCTACAACCAACTGCAAAATGAGGGTGTAGCTTATTGTACAAAACCATCGTGGGATATAGATGACAGTTTTATATATGCATATCATTGGATGGCCAAACAGATGATAAAACGAATCGGCGAACCTCCTATCGACATTCTTGAATATCCTCTTTGGGCATGGTATCAGTATGACTCGGCAAAGAAAAAGAAACCTCCACGCCGCCCATCGGATATACGAGAAGGTCTATCTGCTTTTATTGAAATAGAAATACCTGACAAAATGGTACTTCTTTCAGACCATATTAATTGGCATGCTGTATTGAACCAGTGTGCTCTAGCAAACTGGAAGCAAATAGACAAGAAAATAGACGTGTTAGATAAAACTGCAGGTCGAATACTAGACTTTAAAGAGTATCCCCTGGAAATACAGAATGAAATAGAGAACAGCTGGGAGGCTGTATTCGACTTAGACAGGAGGGATAAAGATGTAGGCCTTGCCCACAAGCGAAACAGGAGTATACAAGCAACATTCTGGGCTCTATACCCGGAAAATATAGTATCCGTGGAGTTCTTCGAAAGGAAAGGTAATAATGTAAGACAAATAATAATCTAAGGTTTATTTGTTTATATACTTTTTGCCTTGTAATTTTTTCCTCTTTGCGTCCAAACTCATTAGTCGGCGGGATGTTATATTTGCATTAGGACGAAAATCTTCCAAAAATGATGGATAGGTCAGCAGTTTCTGGTCATGATAGGCTTAAAGAGAAGATTTGTGTTGGATTTTTGAAGATTTTGTTCTTTTGTAGAAACGTAAAGAAAATTCCGAATTATGGTGCGCTGAGAATCGCGCGGAAATCATCAGACGCACTTTTGGCGGCAAATATGCGAGTTTTGAGAGGTTATCCACAACCGTCTGATAATGAAACTCTTAGAGAGGAAAAGCAGCATTTAGACTTCCTTTCCCGGTTTTTTGAAAAGTGAATCATAGGCTTTTGGACTTTAATTGGACCCCAATTACAGTCTGAAAGCCTATTATTTTGACTTCAATTCCCTATCATTCGGACTTCAAAAGTCTATTGTTTGAAGTTCAAAAGCCTGTCTTTTGATGATTAGAACCCAATTTTCCAAACTTCGAATGCCTTGCACCGGCCCCGAATCCCCTACCCTTACGCTACTTTCAGGTTAATTGCTGACGAAGAATTGTCATGGAATTTTCTTATGACAGTTACTTCAGAAAATGCCTATAAAAAGGGCGGCAAATCTATCGGCAGTTCTTCGTAGTCCGTTTCTCCAGTCAGAATGTGCAGTGCCTTTTCCTGCCATGTAGTCTTGATGTAGTAGGGAGCATGAGCCATCTTGATGTGCAGATTGCGCACATTAATCCTATATGGGAAGGCGAGCATGGCGCAACGCTCCTGTATATCCACCGTCGGATTGTTGCGGTCTAAGTCGTAGAAGACGTTTCCGATGACTCTGACACTCGTCGTATATTTCATGGGGATGGGGCTGTTGTCCAGAATGCAGTAATAGTCGTCATGCCTGTCTGCAAAACTGTTGACTCCAACGATGGTTGTAAATCCGTCATTGGGCTTTCCGCTGAACGTTTTTGCCCGACTTCTTCCTCCTGCAGAGGGAACCGCCACATTTGTAGTCATCGTGGCTTTCACCACGTCGCCAGTATAGATTTTCTGCCCTCGGTCATCGATATAACCCGTATAAAAGCCCGCGAAAGCTACTGGATAAATCTTGATGTCGCCAAATATTTCCAGATAGGCCATTCGTCCCGTCAGTTCAAAGTCGGCCAGCGTCATATAGTCTTTGCCCTGCTTGTTATTCGTCCAGTAGTACCACTGCCCGCGATAGACGAACAAGTCTGCCAGCCCGCCAATTCGGAACTTCCCACCCGGCTTAATGAACCTAACCTCTACGTCGTCGTAGTTCTCAATGTCTATGCCCAGCAGAATATCATCCAGAAACTGTTCGACTCTTTCCTGAAAGTCCTCTGCACAGCACATTACCTTTGCTTTCATCTTTATTCTTTTTTAGTTTGACGATGCAAAGGTAATGGGCGGTGCGGCAAGAACGTTGCACAGTGGAGGGGGATTTTTAGCCTATTCTCATTGCTTCAAGAAATCAACCAGATTCTTTTGATATTTGTTCTCTTCAAAATTTGCAGGTGTAATATATTGGCTTATCATACTTGATGCTTTCTTCTCAATGATAGAACTATTGAACTTTTCAAAGAATTCATCTGTTAACAGCTTCCTCCATTTGTCATTACCCCTCATAATGAGAAAATGAACTTTTTCTTTTTTGCTTTCAGCTATGTACCATAGCATCTTCCTCAAAAATGTCTGTGATGCCAACTCGTCTTTCTTGCGGGGGAATATACGGCCTGAAGTTTGAGAACTATATCCATGATACTCAACAAGTGCGATTCTCTGATAAAACTTTTCTTCTTCGAGCCCAGTATCTTCTCGAAGTTGTCTTAGCATTTTAACCCAGTACCAATCTCCCAACATATTCACGGCATCCCGACATGAAATAGGTAGCCCCTTTTTATCCTCTGGCAGGAATGAGGTAGCCTCTAACCTCAGTGTTTGGGCTTTGTATTCAATCAGTTTACGTCTTACAACTTCATTCGTTTGCATGAGCATAGCCAAGGTTTTATTGACCTCTGGAACATAGCCCGGATTAAGGCTCAGTATGATAAGACGAGCTTTAAGAGGATTACCCCACCAGGGCTCAGCAGGGATTTGGGTTATGATTTCGTCTGATGAACCTTTAGCCTTGTCGTTGTAATTGTCAATTGCATCTTTATCACCTGGGCACACATAATTGTTATTATCACCAAAAAGGCAATCTGGATCTTCTGGCTTATACATTTTAGCGACTTCCACCCAAGGGTTGTGTTCTTTCAAGAATTGTTCGTTTGTCATAATCTTATTAATTGTTTTCTTGAGTGCAAAGATACATTTTATTTTTCAGGTTCATTGTCTTTTCCAATAATATTTTGTTTGTCATCATCGTATATTCCGTCTTCCTTGTCTTCATCGTCACTTTCGGCGCACAGGAGTGCCTTTTCGCTCAGATAGTCAATAAAATAATAAAGTAACCCGAATCTATCATTATCAAGATTATGAATAGCCATGAATAGCTCGGTAAGTTTTTCATTTTCCACCTCACCATCACATAAGCCTACGTATGACAGCTGGTTTTCTGCTATGATTTCTTTCATTTCCATACAGACTTTTCTTGTGTAGAAGCGCTGGTAATTCTATTACATCCTTTTTTATATTTTCTTTTGCAAAGGAATGAAAAGAAAAGGCAAAAACGTTGCACAGTCTCATTTTATTTCGTACTTTTGCACAAAACGATTATGCTATGGCTAAGTATCTGTTTGCACGCTACATTTGGGAATTGACGACCATCTACCGGCTGAAGCGCGTCACGCTGAAAGAGCTGAACGAGCGGTGGCGTGACTGCTACCTGTACGATGGGAAGGATATTCCGCGCCGCACCTTCGACTACCACCGCAAGGAAATAGAAATGCTGTTCAACCTGAACATCGTTTGTGACAAGCGTGACAACACTTATCATGTGGAGGATGACAGTAGCTTCCGCAACGGCGAATTGCGCCGATGGCTTGTCAACAGTGTGGCCGTGAGTTCCATCGTCAGGCAGGCAGAGGATTTGGAAAACAGAATCTCTCTGGAACATATTCCTTCAAGCGAGCCTTTCCTGCCCGACATCATTCAGGCGCTGCGCGAAAACAAAGTCGTGTCGTTTACTTATCAGAGTTTCGACCGTGATGTGCCAACGCAACATTCGCTCATGCCCTACGCCCTGAAGTTGTTCCGCCAGCGATGGTATATTGTGGGTAAGCCTCTCGACGATGATAAGATTCTGATTTTCGCTACCGACCGCATCATCACTTTCGCCATAGAAGAACTAACCTTCAAATATCCGGCGGACTTTGACATCAATGACTACTATCGCGACTCCTTCGGCATCATCATCGAGGACGGGCTGCCCTGCGAGCATATCGTTATCAAGGTGGCAAGCAGTCAGGTGAAATACCTGCGCTCACTTCCACTCCACCATTCCCAACGAGAGACAACCACCACACCCGATTATTCCATCTTTGAATACGACTTGAAGCCTACCTACGACTTTGAGCAAGAAGTACTGTCGCATCGCGAGGATTTTGAAGTCCTTCAGCCTCAGTCTTTCAGAGATAAGATAAAAACCATTATCATGGATATGTACCAACGGTATTGCCTTTAGGCAGATGACAAAAACACATTGTTGTCAGCAAAACAACTCTTCCAGGATGGGCTCACGCGAGATGCATACGGAAAACATTTTTTGCTGTATTTTTGTTTCTGGGTTTAAAAGCCTGTTTATAATCTCCCAAACAAAAACAATGTGATTTGTTTGCTTATTTCCGTAAAATGAGTTATCTTTGTCGGGAACAAAACTCATCAAACAACTTTACACAACTATGGAAATACTGAAAAACGAACAGTTGCAGATTAAGGTATCGGAACACGGTGCCGAGCTGCAGAGCATCCAGGATGCTGAAGGAAAAGAATATCTATGGCAGGCCGACCCGAAATACTGGGGACGCCACTCGCCCATCCTCTTCCCCATCGTGTGCGGTCTCTGGGAAGACACCTACCAGATTGACGGCTACTCGTATAAACTGCCGCGCCACGGATTTGCCCGCGACATGGACTTCAAGCTCATTGCCAAGACGGACACGAAGGTAACCTTCGCCCTGGAGGACACACCCGAGACGCGCCGCGACTATCCCTACCATTTCATGATGAGCATCACCTACCGGCTGGAAGGCAATAAGATTCATGTGGTGTGGCATGTGCACAATTCCGACAACAACGAAATCCATTTCCAGATTGGCGGTCATCCGGCCTTCCTGATTCCCGGCATCGAAGAGGGTGATGCCCCCGAGGGAACTATCCGATTCGACAACAAGGGCGCGATAGAACGCCTTATCGGAAACGTGGGCGGATGCATCGTTCCAGGGCGCTTCCCCGTGGGCAGCAAAGACGGACTGTGGCATTTCAACGAAGACACGTTCCGAGACGACTGCGTGATTATAGACAAATGTCAGGTGAAGCAGGTGCAACTGCTCGACAAGCAGATGAATCCCGTGGTAACCATCGACATGAAGACGCCCTGCGTAGGCATCTGGGCACCCTACGGAAAGCATGCGCCGTTTGTATGCATCGAACCTTGGTACGGCATTCACGACAAGGTGGAATACCGCGGCGACTTCCGCAAGAAATACCTGATGAACCATCTGCAGCCCGGTGCCTCGTTCCTGTCGGAATACACCATCACCATCGGATAAAGGAAAATACTGACCCCACCCCTAACCCCTCCCCTACGATGGGAGGGGAGTACTACGATGAAAGCTATATCATTGCCAAAGAAAAGCGGCTGGAACAAACAATCCAGCCGCTTTCTTTTTCCTGTGGGACTATTTCCCGAGGAACTTGGTATTGATGTAATCCTGAAACTGCTCTTTATAGTTGTCGCCAATGGGCAGCCAAGTGTCACGGTCCATGATGACGCGGTTCTTGTTCACCTCCTGAATCTTCTTCAGATTGATGATATAGCTGCGATGGATGCGCATAAAGAAATTGGGCAAGCGCTCTTCCATCTTCTTCATCGAAAGCAACACGATGAGCGGCTTGGGCTGTCCCTCCACGTGAATCTTCAGATACTCGCTCATGCCCTCCACATAGCGGATGTCGCTGATTGACAGGCGCACCACCTTGTATTCGGTTTTCAGGAAGATGGCATTGTCTTCATCTACCGTAGAGACCACAGCCGTGTTCATCAGGTCGTAGCGTGCCTTCACCTTGTTGGCAGCACGCTGGAAATCGGCAAGGCCGAACGGCTTAAGCAGATAGTCCACGGCATCCACCTTGAAGCCCTCGACGGCATATTCTGAATAGGCCGTGGTGAAGACCACCATGGGGGGAACGGCCAGCGACTTCACGAAGTCCATGCCGTTCAAGTCGGGCATGTTGATGTCGCAGAAAATGGCGTCGATGACTTCACACTCCATGATTTCCCGGGCATCGAGCGCGCTCTGGCAGCGTGCAACGAGTTCCAGGAACGGAATTTTCTTAATATAGTTGGCGAGCTGTTCCAATGCCAATGGCTCGTCGTCTATGGCTAAACATTTTATCATACGTCTCTATTTATCGGTAAAAGCAACAACACTTCGTAGGTGTCGGCATTATCTTGGATGTCTAAAGTATAATCGTTGTCGTAGATGATGTCCAGCCGCTGTTTCACATTGGCCAGCCCCACTCCGCCGTTTTTCTTTTCTCTTTCCTCTTTCCTCTCTCCACTCTCCTCTTTCCTCTTTCCTCTCTCCTCTAAAACCACCGGCTTACTGTTACGGCAGCTGAACCTTAGCCTTCCGTCGCTGAACTGCAGATGGATGTCAACAAACGACTGCTGCTTGTAGCTGACGCCGTGCTTGAAGGCGTTTTCCACGAAGGTTATAAACACCAGCGGGGGGATTTCGGCATCGGGCATCTCGGCGGGTATATCCGTGGTGATGCTCACCTTGTCGGTATAGCGCAGCTTCATCAGATGGATATAGTTCATCAGGAATTCCACTTCGCGCCCCACGGGCACCAGATGCTTGTCGGCCTCGTAGAGCACATAGCGCATGATTCTGGAGAGGATGAGGACGGTTTCCTTGGCCCGCTCGGGATCGATGTCTACCAGCGCATGGATGTTGTTGAGCGTGTTCATGTAGAAATGCGGATTAATCTGATACTTCAGATAAGCCAGCTGCTGACTGAGCGAACGGCTTTCCAGCTCGCGCATCTCCTTCTGGTCCTCCAGGTTCTTGAAGTAGAGCTTCACGCCAAGGTTCATGCCGAGAATGAGTATCATCACCACCAGTTGGAACAGATGCGACAATCCGATGCCTATCGGCGGCCGGTGGTCGTGATGTCTGTCCATCATCCGCCCTTCTCCGTGACGTTCCATCTCCCCGCGATGTTCTGGATTGAATTCGTGCGGATGGCGGATGCTGTCGCCATGCATCCGTGGCGGACGATGCCCCATGCGCCCCGGATCGCCGCCCATCATCTCCATTCCCGGACGAGGTCCGCCGCCTGCAGGTCTGCTCTGACACTGATAGCATACGAAAACGGCAAGCAGACAGGCCACCCCGACAAAATAGGACAGTTTCCGGTGCTTGTTGACGAGCATCGGAGCGAGCGCGAAATTGTGGATGAGGAAAACAACGAAATAGACCAGATAGATGTGCCACACCATGAAAACGTCGTCCCACTGGAACACATATTTAGCATCGTGGGTGGAACGCACGTAGATGCTCACCAGGGGCGCTATGAACAAGATTGCCCATAGCGCTATATATATTAAATGTTCGTGAACGAGACGTCTTTTGACAGCTATCATATCTGATAAGAGATTCTATTTCTTTAAAAAATGAAGTATTACGTTATTTGCTGCAAAGATAGTCAAAATGCGAATAACGAACAAATACTATCAACTAACGCCCCGCTTTTTTCAGCTAATTTGGGATAACTTCAGAAAGCCTCCCTGTATTTGCTCTCCTCTTTGTCTTCCAGCATGGAGAGATAGCTCTGGTAGCGGCTCTGGGCTATGTAGTGTTCCTCGACGGCCTTCAGCACGGCACAGCCCGGTTCGTGGGTGTGCGTGCAATTAGAGAAACGGCAATCTTTCGAGAAGTGAAATATCTCGCGGAAATATCCGCTCAGCTCTTCGGGCTCCATGTCGAAAGTGCCGAATCCCTTGATGCCCGGCGTGTCGATGGCCCATCCGCCAAACGGCAGACGAAGCATCTCGCTGAAGGTGGTGGTGTGCATGCCTGTGTTGTGGGCATCGCTGATTTCGGCCGTGCGCAGTTCCACCCCGGGAATCAGTTTATTTAATAAGGTGGACTTCCCCACTCCACTATTACCCGAAAAGAGCGTAATCTTATCCTTCAGCAATTCTTCCAGCTTATCTCTCTCCTCTTTCCTCTCTCCTCTTTCCTCTCTCATCTCTCCTCTTTCCTCTTCCAACTCCTTTGCCGAAATAGCCACGCACTGATAACCGATATTATCATAGAGCGTCATCATCATTTCCTGATAATGCAGCTCCTCGGGAGAAAGCAAGTCGGTCTTGTTGAAAATCAGCACCACGGGGATGCGATAGGCCTCGGCCGAGGCCAGGAAACGGTCGATGAAGGTGGTGGAGGTCTCCGGATAATTGACGGTGACGATAAGAAACACCTGGTCGACATTGGCTGCCAGGATATGGCTCTGCTTCGATAGATTCGATGATTTGCGGATGACGTAGTTGCGGCGGTCTTCAATCTCGGTAATGAAGACTCCACCCGCCGTGCGCTGCTCGGTTGTCGGAGAAACGGCCCCGTCAGACGATGGCGGAAGAGACAGACTGACGCGGTCACCCACAGCCACCGGATTGGTGCTGCGGATGCCCTTCAGCCGGAATTTCCCTTTGATCTTGCAGTCGATGGTATCGCCGTCGTCGGTAAGGACGGTATACCACGACCCTGTGTTTTTTATGACAAGACCTTTCACTATACGGTCATGATCTCTTTGTTCTTGGCTGCCAGCAAGTCGTCAATCTTCTTGATGAACTTGTCGTGAATCTTCTGCAGCTCCAGCTCAGCGTCTTTCTCGTTGTCTTCCGAAAGACCGTCCTTGATGGCCTTCTTCAGTTTGTCCTTGATTTCGCTGCGCACATTGCGCACTTCCACCTTTGCCTTTTCAGCAATCTTGGCGCACTGCTTGGCCAAATCGCGGCGGCGCTCCTCGGTGGGCTGCGGAATTCCCAGGCGGATCACCTCGCCGTTGTTCTCAGGCGTGATGCCCACGTCGCTGTCCATAATAGCTTTCTCGATATCGCGGATGGCCTTGCGGTCCCACGGTTTGATGGCAATGGTGCGCGCATCGGGGCAAGTAACATTGGCCACCTGGTTCAGCGGCACTTTCTGGCCATACGAATTCACACGAACACCGTCCAGAATGGCCACGTTGGCACGTCCTGCACGGATGCGGTTCAGACTTTCTTCCAAGAACAGGGCGGCCATTTCCATGCGCTCCGTGCTCTCATTTAATGTAGCTTTTACGTCAATCATTTTTGCGGATTTAGGATTTTATTCAGCAAAGATAAAGATTAAATCTGACATCTGCAACAAAACAAAGAAAAATTATTAACTTTGCAGAAAAATTTGAAAACACATGGAATCTGAAGGCATTCTCAGCACAATCAGCGAGGCCGACCGCGACTTGCTGACAACCATCAACTTCGACGGTCCCACGGGCTACGATTTCTTCTGGGCTATGTACACCGACAAATGGACGTGGATTCCCTTCGTCCTGGTCATCGTCTATTGCATGTTGCGCCCCGGGAACTGGAAGCATCGGCTGCTGATTATCGGGTGTACGGCCCTGCTGTTCCTGCTCAGCGACTTTGTGGTGTCGTCGTTCATCAAGAACATCATCTGTCGCCCGCGACCCTCGCACGACCCGGCGGTGATGAACCTGCTGAGCTACGTGAACGACTATCGGGGCGGTGCCTACGGATTCCCAAGCAACCATGCCAGCAACGGATTCGCCGCCGCCACCTTCCTGGCCTTGCTCATGCGCAACCGATGGGTGACGCTTTCGGCATTCCTCTGGGCCATCGGCTCATGCTACAGCCGGATGTACATGGGCGTGCACTACCCCACCGACATCCTTTGCGGAGCCATGCTCGGCATCGTGTTTGCCATCATCATCTTTTTCCTATACAAAAAAGCAGCAAAGCGTTTAGCCTTGCCGCCGCATAGGGATATCTACGTTTCCAAAAAGCTGCTCGCCATCCCCGTCATTTATCTGTTGACGGTGGTTGTGATGCTACTACTAAGTTTGTGAAAATCAGAGGTTTTTGATTCCTTTCTCATTTGTCCAGTTTATAAATGAGCGAGTATGGAAGCCTCGTAATCAAGGTCAACAAGGTTCAATTTCACAAAAATATGTCATAGTCCAAATTCCCTCCGGATGAGCCGTGTAGCCACCATGAATTTTCTTAATGCGGATAGAGATCTTATCACCGATCTTGATGTTCTTTCGATTTATATTGCTTAAATCAAACGTAATTTCGTCGTTTACTTTTGGACTTTCCTTACCAACAGGAATACTGGTGACTACACCAGTAGCACCGCCGTCTGATATCGATACGACAGAAATCTCGTAGCAGTGATCCAATACATCACTATCACTGGAGCATCCCCCAAAAATCAAGGCAATCAAAATCACAATTGTGCCTAAACCTGTTTTCCTTTTAACCATGTCCTTTTATGCTTTATTCAATTTACAAATATACACATTAATAATAGATTCATCTTATAAACCAGCAAAGGACGAAAATACTGTATGCAACACAAGATATTTAACAAACTTTTACCAACAAATAAAAACTTCACTGTGTGGTGTAACTTGTGTGATAGCAGATGGTTGCGGTGAAGGGTTAGAACCCACCCCCGGTCCCTCCCTATATGGAGGGGAGTAGATAGTAACAGCGGGGTTTTTGAGGCTAACGAACTCCCCGCCCCTCAAGGGGAGGGGTTAGGGGTGGGGTCTGTAATCTCAACACATCTGCCTAATACATTAGCCGCTATTTCTGAATACTGACCCCACCCCTACCCCTCCCCTACAGGGGCAGGGAGTTTGGGCCACCCCCAGCCCTCCAGCCCACCCGAAGGGAAAGGAAGCCCACCCCGTCCCTCCCGGAGGGAGGGAGACTTGCGAACGAAACCGTTCCATTTGACAATCATTCTATTTTACGATTTTACTTCTTTACCTTTTTACTGCTTAATTCATAATTCTTAATCGCGAAGCGATAAATCTAAATTCTAAACTCTTAACTCTAAACTTCCGTTCAGCCTGAACGGATTACAAAGTAAATTAGTTTGTACTTCAATTAAAGTCTAATTGACCTCAAATTAATACTTATTTTAGGTACAAAGTAAATTAGTTTGTAGGAGACCCACCCCAAAGACCCACACCAACACTCCTTGAAAGAAAAGACCCACACCAACCCTCCCTGTTTAG
>JAEEGK010022044.1_pt1 | contig 13416 bp, 10 predicted proteins | sample 8958771 | NCBI WGS metagenome assembly JAEEGK01 (sample SAMN16246547, study PRJNA631951) | gut metagenome | biome: gut microbiome; feature: rumen; material: SC-attached | host: Bos | place: Iran: Karaj | collected 2018-10 | reverse complement strand
AACTGGATGAAATAGTTGACATACCTAATGCCTCTCAAGCCAATAACCAAAAAGAAATTGACAAGTTATTAATACAGACTAAGAAATTTACACGGGATGAGTTTTCTCGCCTTCTGTTTAAATGTCACAACATAATCCGCAATAATGATAAGCTTTCTCCCGAAGCCGCTTTTGACGAGATTAGCAAAATTCTCTTTATCAAGATTCGATACGAGCGCGAAAACGACGAAGGTCAGATATTCTCCAAAGAAAGATTTGTAGAGAACAGAAAGGCTTACGAAAAGCTGAACAAAGAAATGGGTGTCACTAATGCTATCCCATTCTACCAAAACCTTTTTGAAAAGACCAAACAACAGTTTGCAAACGATCATCTTTTTGACGACAATGCTAAAATTGAAATACGAGAAAACAGTTTTGAGCAAATCGTTAAAGAACTTGAGATATATAATCTATCCACAACCTCCGACGATGTAAAGGGTATTGCATTTGAACAATTCCTCGGGAAAACATTTCGAGGTGAACTTGGTCAGTTTTTCACCCCCAGAACCATTGTCGATTTCATGGTTTCAATTCTTGACCCACAAGAAGGAGAGTTGGTTTGTGACCCCTGCTGTGGTAGTGGCGGTTTTTTAATCAAAGCCTTTGAGTATGTACGAGAAAAGATAGAAAAGGACATTAAAGCACAAAAAGAATCCATCAAAGAACAGCTCTATGGAGTTGACTACGAAAAAATGTCTGCCAAGAAGAGACAAGAAGTTGATTCTGAAGTGGCACGAATATTCTCATATCTGAACGAGGAACTGAATATCAACAACGAGAAAGGACGATTACGTTCCTTGTCTTTCGATTGTATCTATGGCACCGATGCCAACCCACGTATGGCGCGAACGGCCAAGATGAATATGATAATGCACGGCGACGGTCACGGTGGAGTGCATCATCACGATGGGCTTTTAAACGTCAATGGCATTTTTGAGAATCGCTTTGATGTCATTCTGACCAACCCTCCGTTTGGTTCACGTGTGGAGAAAGACCTGAAAATATCAGAAGCTGACAAGTTCACTGATGAAGCGAAAATTGCTGTGTATAAAAAACGATATGGTGAGGCCTATACTCAAGCCTTAAAACAGGTAAATGACAATGTTGGGAAGTCATTGTTGAGCCTTTATAAGATAGATAACGGCTTGACAGAGGTACTTTTTATTGAACGTTGCCTGAATCTACTGAAGCCTGGTGGCAGAATGGGCATTGTTTTGCCTGAGGGGGTATTGAATGGCACCAACATTCAAAAAGCGCGCGAATTCGTAGAGGGTAAAGCTAAAATACTGCTCATTGTTTCCATTCCACAAGATGTGTTTATTGCGTCCGGCGCAACTGTAAAGCCAAGTCTTTTGTTCTTCAAGAAATTTACTGAAGAGGAAGCCTCTGAATACGAAAAAATAAAGAATAGCGCGACAAAAACAATAAATGCGAAATACTCCAAAGAGCTCGTGACAATTGAGGAACAACTTTCCTTACGAGGCAAAAATGCACTACCGAAAGAGAAAAAGAATGAATTGAATGCAAGGAAGAAAAAGATTGTCGAACAAGCTTCTATTGAAATCAAAGAGATAATCAAAGAAAAGTTTGATTATGAAATACCTTATGCTAAAGTCCAAAAGGCAGGAATCAGTACCACTGGGGCAGAAATAGAAAACGAGCTCAAGCCACTTGCAGAAGAGTACACCCCTTACCGTAAGGAAAAGAATCTCTGGGATGTTCCCGTAAAAGAGACACAATACAACCGTTTTGAGAATGGCAATATCCTTCGCATACGAGTGGCCGACAATATTGTGTCGGAGCCAGAAGCGTTTTATGGTAAAAAAGGCAAATAAACATGGATAATACCGAGTACAACTATTTGCATTTTGTGAAATTCAGCAACCTGGTGAATTGGAGTGTAAGTCACCTATTGGGGATGAATATGGGCTTTACTCACAGATTCCCAATGGTCTCGATTGGTAGTATTATAGAAAGATGCAAAACCACGATTGACATTGATGACGGTACACAATACAAACAAATCACACTTAAAACAAATGGGGGCGGTGCAGTATTGCGTGACGTGAAATTAGGGAAAGACATTGGAACAAAAAGACAATACGTTGTTTCCGCGGGACAATTCATCATGTCCAAAATTGATGCTCGGAATGGTGCATTCGGCGTGGTTACAGAAGAACTTGATGGGGCTATCGTAACTGCCGATTTTCCCGTATTTAATGTAAACAAAGAAAAGATTATCCCTCAGTACCTATTCTTGTTATCCTCCACAGAGGCTTTTGCCCGTTTTGCCCAAAGTTGTAGTCGCGGGACAACAAACAGACAGCGAATCGACATAGCGCAGTTCCTTTCCCAACGTATTCCATTGCCTTCGATTGTCGAACAAAAGAAATTGTTGTCAAGTTACTTTACAAAAATCCACCAAATAGAGTCTTTGACTACGCAAGCATATCTAATAGGAAATGATATTGAATCTTACTTGTTGAACGGTTTAGGCATTTCTCTACAAGAGAAAATGCATAATGGCAAAATTGGTGAATATCATTTTTTAAAGTTTGTAAGGTTCAAAGACATTACCAGATGGGATGTTGCATATTATTCTCAGAAAAAAAACATAGGAGGGAAATATAAAACATATACGTTGAATGACTGTATTGAGAATTTTATGCAAGACGAACATGGTGATTCTTTGAGGATAGAGACCTACAAAACCCCGGAGAAAAGTTTCCAATATATTGGAATGAAAGATGTTGAAAAAGACTCAGGACATCTAATTGACAATAAATGTATTCATGGAAGAGATGTAAAAAGCCAAACCATTCGCGTGCCTTTACACTATTATTTGTATGGGAAGCTTCGCCCATATCTCAATAAGTACTGGTTTAATGATACAGGATGCGACAATATTGTTTGTTCTTCTGAGTTTTTTATTTTTTCAATTAAGGCCAACATCAATAAAGACTACTTCAGATACTATCTTTCTTCATCAGCAGTTCAGCATCAGATACAAAATATGTATCAAGGAGCAAGAATGCCTCGAATTAATGAAGAAACATTCAAGGCCATCCAAATACCGATTCCTCCAATCAACATTCAAGAAAGTATTGTTAAACATATCAAAGAGCAAAAAGCACGAATAAACCAACTGACGCAACAAGCCGAATCTCTAAGAAAAGCCGCACTGGCAGAATTTGAAACCTCAATATTTGAACCATGAATAAAGAAGAATTAGACCATATTATTTCAGAGTTACAAAGGACAAAGAGACCAATAGAAATCTCAATACGTGAGTTACACAATGCATTAGGTTGGGCAAAGCGAAGTAATCGTAGCATTCCCTATGCGAAACATTATTTGTTAGAAAAAAGTATTATTACAGAACCTGACCTTGAGAGTACTTGGTCTTTGTATATTGATAGTAAAATTAAACTTAAATACAACTATACAGGGACAACTTATAATTTTCGACTGTACTATTTGAGAGTTGTAGGTTACAAAAACCTTAACATTAACTTGGACCTTTTGAACTCCAATAATTATTGTTGCCTGATAGGCCTTAACGGTTCTGGAAAGAGTAATGTATTGGAAGCAATAAGTAAAATATTCTTCAGCCTATATCACATTGCAACCTTACATGATGGTTTGAGGAAATATCCATGCAAGTTCAATTATACTATTCGATATTCTTATCATAATAATATCTATGAAATAACTGATGGAAGACTTGAAAACGGAGAACGAATAACAATGAATATTCTACCTAAGAATATTATTGCGTCCTATAGTGGAGAAGATACTCGTTTATGGAAAGAGTGTTACAAGCCTCTATATGAAAAATATCGGAGCACAATGGTTGCTACTCCAGGCTTTGTACCTCCGTATATGTTTTTTATTAGCCGATATGAATGGGAGATATCCTTGCTTACACTCCTTTATTCGGAAGATGTTGATGTGGTAAAATTTGTAAAAGAAACACTTGGAATAAATGAATGCAAAATTTCTTTCGAATACAACATCACAAATATTAGGAAATGGGAAGGTACAAGTATAGAGGCCCTTATTGATGCTATTATAGAAACGGCAGAATATACGATAGACTCTTTTCGCGAAAAAATATCCAACATTAGCTTTATTGACACGCCAAGCACACTGTTCTATTGTCTGTATAAATGTCGAACAGATGGTGATAATCAGGTAATCAAAAAAGTTAAAATCTCGTGTGGTGAAAAAGGGGATTTAGAAGGTTTAAGCGAAGGTGAGAAGAAATTAATCAATGCGAATGTAGTAATTCATATATTGTCAACTGCCAATAGTTTGTGTCTATTTGATGAGCCCGATGCACATATTCATATATCTCGTCAAAAAGAATTAAAAGAGTTGTTCAGTAATAATAGCCGATATTGTATTGTGACAACTCATTCACCATTTTTTTTGGATATTATGTACGACGAAAATTGCATTCGTTTCATGAATGCAGGTGAAGTGCAGAATATCAACAAGCTACAGCAGATTTATGATTTAACAGATGGGGCAATTAACTATTTTGAAGGTGCATTTATTCTTTCGTCAAAGAGGATTCTTGTTGTTGAGGGAAAGTATGATGACAAATATCTGAAGAAAGCGATAGATATATTCTCAAAGAGTGATAATAAGTACAAAAAACTAAATGATATAGCCGTGTTTTCTGCTAATGGTGCTAGCGAAGCCGAAACCATTTATAAGCAGGCCTTCGAACCATGTGTTGACAGAATTGAAAAAATAGTGTTTTTGTTTGATTATGATGATGGAGGATGGAAAGATGGTTGGAAGAAAATCAAAGCAATAAATGATGTAAATCCGAAGGTTATTCCATTATTTTATCAGGATAACTATACTTCATCTGCATACCCCACTTCTGATGATGATGTGAAAAAAGTAAATGGAAATAATTGCATAAAAAAGGAAAATTCTTTTTTGGTTGAAGACTTGTTCTCAGAAGATGCTTATTCCAACCTTATAATGCCAGTAATATCAGCTAGAAAGCATAAGGATTTTAGAATACTTACTTTTGGTAAAAATGGTACTGCTGGTGCTATAAAAAATCATATTGAAAAGAAATACTCTGGGTTTGATGATAATTGGTATGTTGGATTTCAACCAGTTTTAGATAAATTAATGGATGTTTTTGATTTGAATTGAGTATTCTATGGGCAGAACTGTAACGACATATTTGATAGATGGGGATCCGAAAGGAATTCAATATGTATTTATCAGCAATAAGATTTGCCAAATGTATGTGATTCCTCGGTCAAATCTTTCTATTCTGAATGAGCGTTCCGAGTTACAAACACCGGCTTTTTACATCCTGTTGGGAGAGGATGAGGCAACTAAACCCAAGGCTTACATTGGAGAGACTGAGAACTTCCGCGAGCGGGTGAAAGACCACGACAGCAAGAAATCATTTTGGCAAAAGGCGTTACTTTTTATCTCGAAAGATGCTGCGATGACAAAGGCTGATGTGCAGTATTTAGAGCATCGAGCAATCGCAGAGGCAAAGGAATCCAATACGTTTGTCTTAAATGAAAACAAGCAGACTCCTAAAGCACCTAATCTTCCTGAGTACAGGAAAGACGATATGGACGGATTCTTTGAGGATGTCAAGTTCCTCACTTCATTTATTGGGTGCAGTATCTTTGATGTGGCAAAGCCAAAAGAGAAACATCTGTTCTATACAAAAGGGCGAGGTTGCGATGCAAAGGGCTTTTATGATGCCCTTGGTTTCACAGTCCTAAAAGGTAGCATCGTTGCAAAGACTTCTGTACCCTCCTTCACCTGGAAAGAGAAACGCGAAAAGCTGCTTAAAGATTACACTGTCAGCAATGGCGATAAATTGGAACTGGAATCAGACAAAACTTTCTCGAGTCCCAGCACAGCTGCCGACTTTTGCATTGGCAGCAGCAACAACGGATGGCTTGTATGGAAAGACAAGGATGGCCAAACCTTGGATACTATCTATAGAAAACAATTGGAATAATTATTTTTCCGCAGACTTATTTCTTTTATTTGAGTTTAAATTCGGGAATACGAGAATTATGGAATCAAATATTTCAAAATACCAAAAAGATCTTGAATCATTAATTACCCGTGGAAATTATTTGGTCCTTGGTTTGTATAATGAATTCTCGTCAGAATGCGCAAATCGATTCAAAAAGTTTGATAAAGACTTTTGGGAAAAAATTAAAGAGTGTTCGTTCAAAGACAAATACAACGCATGGTATAATGAATCTTTGGTATTAATTAAACAACTTGTTCCTGAAAGGTACGATGATTTTATTTCATTCTACAAACAACCTAAAAGAAAAGCAATTACTTATGATACCTACACAATTTCGGACTATCTAAATGGTTTGACCGTTACACAAGGGGGGAAAGAGGTTTTTAAGCCATCGAGTATTATTACAAAATACAAACAACAATTTGCAATAGTTGAATCCATAAAAAGCAGATTTGATAGTTCCCTATACAATATCAAAGAACTTCTTCAGGCAGATCTATTTGATTCGGAATTGGATGCAGCCAAGGAATTGCAGAAAAAAGGATTTCTACGAGCAGCCGGCGCAATATGCGGTGTGGTTATAGAAAGACACCTTTCGCAGGTGTGTGACCGTAGAGAAATCAAAGTCACCAAGAAGAATCCATCAATAAACGACTTTAATTCTTTACTCCAATCAAACAATGTAATTGGAGTACAAGATATGCAATTTATCCAATTGATGGGAGACATTCGAAACAAATGCGACCATAACAAAAAGGAAGAACCAACAGATGATGATATTACAACTATAATTTCTGGAGCACAAAAGATAATTAAAAATATCTATTAACTCGTGATATAGCTTACAGCTGAATTGAAATCTACAAAAAAAATGCAAAACCAAGACCTAATTAACAGAACCTATCATTTCAAGTAATGAATAAGAATATTGATAAAAAGAAAGAAAATTTGAACCTTCAAAATCGAGATTTCTCCGAAGTTTATGACATTATTGCAACACACAGGGACCGTGTTGTGCAGGTGGTCAATAACGAGTCGTTGCTGATGATATGGGAGGTTGGAGGTTATGTGTCAAAAAAGATTTCGACTGCGGAATGGGGCGATGGTGTAGTGCGCCAACTATCCGAGTACATCCGCACCAAAGACCCGACAATAAGGGGCTGGAGTTACCGAACCATTTACAAGATGGTTCAGTTCTACGAAACCTATTCATCTCCGGCATTCAAGGAGTTGCTTTGCAATACGAACACGTTAGTCTTGCCAACCAAAAACAAAGGCGAATTTGTGCCAATTGAATCGGCACAATTACCGTCAAGCGAAGTTGTGCCAATTCAATTGGCACAAATTCCATCTGTCCTACTCTCTACGGGCTGGAGCAACCACCAACTCGTTATGAGCCAATGTAAATCGTATGAGCAACAACTCTTTTATATACTGTATGCAGGATACAACAAGTTAGAATACAAGGAACTCGAACGCGCTATAAAGACAGATGCTATGCATGCCATTCTGGATAGCAAAAACAGCATGACAAATGCACTGCGTATGGTCTATCCACAAGCACCTCTATTATTTAAAGACCGCGTCAATTTGGATATGTTGGGACTTCCCTTGATTTATAAAGAGTCCAAATTACGCAAGTCCATAGTATCTCACATGAAGGACTTTATCCTTGAAATGGGAAAAGATTTTCTGTTTATTGATGAAGAACATAGAATTACCATTGGTGGAAAGACATTCAAGATAGATTTACTGTTTTATCACCGGTTGCTGCAATGTATGGTGGCCATAGAACTAAAGACCACAGAATTTCATCCCAAAGACTTAGGACAACTGGAGTTCTATCTTGAGGTTCTTGACCAGGAAGAACGCCGTTCCAACGAAAACCCAAGCATCGGTATATTGCTCTGCAAAGAAGCCAATATGGATGTCGTTCGCGTAGCCCTAAACCGCAGTATATCCCCCACCATGGTCGCACAATATAAGGAGCAACTGCAAGTGGGCGGTGTCATCCAACGCAGCCTTGTGGAATTCTGCAAATTCATCAACGAAATGAACGAAAAATAAACAACCCCATACACGGTTCCTCATAGATTGCAAGCAATACGATCAGAATCCATGAAGAACAAATAGATACCACAACCTCAGCAAAAGCATTGTCCTATATCAGAACGACGACAGTAATTTGTATGGAAGCATTTACTACAACAAAGAAACTGATGAACCAGTAAGTCGTTATCAAGAATCTACTGGTCGAAGACAAACCAAACTATATCTTTTTGGATGAGATTCAGAATATCAAAGAGTTCCAACGGTTTGTCGACAGTCTCTATATCAAGCCCAATGCCGACATCTACATAACAGGTTCCAATGCCTACATGCTCTCCGGTGAGTTGGCCACATTGCTGACCGGACGTTATGTGGAAATCAATCTTCTGCCACTTCAATTTGCTGAATACAATGATTTTATACATTTAAAATCGCCAAACTTATCAAACAATGAAATTTTGGCGAATTTTATACATTACGGAGGTATACCTGAGTATGTTAAGCAACTACAGATTGGGGAGAAACAGGCTGACATGTTTGCTGACAGCATTCTGAAAACCATTGTAGAGAAAGACATTTTCCAACGACTGAATATAACCAACAAACACGACTTCAACAAAATACTTGATTTATAGACAAGGGAATCTCCTTCTTAAGGAAGAATGGCTTCATTAGAAAATAGACAAAAGACAATAGAAGCCCTTGGGTTGTGGTTAAGGGATTGTGATTCACACCCTCCTCAGTTAAGGATAAGTGCAGAAGAGAAACAAGATAACCAATCTGTTGTCTTATTTGAGAATCCGCAATGTGATAATGGTGAATGAGAAAAAGAAATGGATTTTGGTCATGTGAGATTTAAACAAAAAATGTAAAATCTAAACGAAAACTATCTGTAAATATCGCATATACAGCATTGTAACGGATTGCAAGATTTAAACGAGAGTTCAAATTTTAAACGAGATTACACAATAAAAATCTACCCCTATTCTTGTCTGAACTATAAGAAGAGGAATAGTCCGCGCGGGCTATTCCTCTTTCAGCAGTTCGTCGATTTCTTCGCTGAGGTTGGAGTAGTGTTTCTTCAGACGTCGGGCGACAAGCAGGCCGGCAAGCAGGCCGGCAATTCCTCCGGCTAGCTTGGAGGATAACATGTCGGGGTTGTTTTTGTAGAAATAGATAAAAAGGAGTACTGTGAGCACACCGCTAATCAAATAGATGATGGCTTTGTGGCGTTTGGGCGTGTTGGTACTCCGCTTAACACTTTCACGCAAAGATAGCAGCCCGGATTTTGAATACATGTCGGGTCGCCGCATTCCTCGGGAGACAATAAGGCTGTATATGGTTATGGAAATCATCAGCAAATCGAATAATATAATCAGCCACCATGGCAATAAGTTGTAATAGAAGTACCGCGGGGTAATGACAACAACGAAAATGATGATAAAAATTGAACATACCAGGTTTAGACGGTACAAGCTTGTGACGTGGCGGCGCACCGAGCGACGCCATACGTCGGTATTAAAGGTGCTGTGTTGCTGTATATCGTGCTGCAGGTCGCGAAGATCCTGTTGCAGCTCGTTTTTGAGGTCTTGATTTTGGTCCATTGTCTGTAGTTTTTAATCGGTTATTGTTTTGAGTTTTTCGCGGATTCGCACCAGGCGCACGCTGACGTTGTCGACGGTGATGCCTAGGATTGCGGCAATCTCGTCGTAGGGCAAGTCTTCGAGCCAGAGCAGTATCAGCGCACGGTCGAAAGGGTGCAGTTTGGCAATGCGTTTGTGCAGGCGCGAGGCCGCAGGGCACCGCTCCTCTTCGGCATAGAGGTCAATGTCTATCTGCAAGGGGGAGGTGTCGGGACGGCGACGGTGCTTGCGGTCGAAGTTGATGCAGGTGTTCAACGCCACGCGGTAGACCCATGTGCGCTCCGTGCTACGCTCCTCGAAAAGGTCGAAGCCCTGCCACAGGCGTATGAGCGTCTCCTGGAATAGGTCGTCGGCTTGCTGCCGCTCGTCGGCAAAAAGGTAGCAGACTGAATAAATGGTCTGCCGTTGCCGCTCAACCATTTGTTCAAAGTCGAGTTCAATCTGTTGTTTCTTATTCATTAATTACATGTTTTAAAGGTTTAAGGGGTTTTAATGTTTTAAAGGTGCGCTTACCCTTTTAACTTTTCAACATTCAAGCGAAGCGAACCTTTTCAACTTTCCAGCACCCATTAGACAACGAAACACCGAAAAAACTACAGCACGGTCAAAAAAAAGCCCACTCGGTCGGTGGGCTTGGAAGTGATTCCGCTGCGATTCGAACGCAGGACCTACTGCTTAGAAGGCAGTTGCTCTATCCAGCTGAGCTACGGAACCGCTATTTAGTTGAAAGTTGAAAAATGAAAATTGAAAATTCGCGGCAGCAACCACTCTTTGTCTCAATAATTTCAATTTTCAACTTTCAATTTTCAATTTTTCTTGTCGGGACACCCAGATTCGAACTGGGGATCTCCTGCTCCCAAAGCAGGCGCGATAACCGGACTACGCTATATCCCGAAAGCCTCTTGGCCTGTCTTGAAAAAGAAAGACGCCTCACGGACGTCTTTTCCTTTCTTTGGCGGAGAAGGGGGGATTCGAACCCCCGGTACCCTAATCGAGTACGACAGTTTAGCAAACTGTTGGTTTCAGCCACTCACCCACCTCTCCGTAGCTGTGCGATTTCTACTCAAAAACCTGTGTTTTCTTTCTGCGAAATCGGGTGCAAAAGTACGAACTTTTTTTGATATGAACAAAACTTTTTTCGTTTTTTGCACCAAACAGCCCTTAGACTAGTTCTTTTTAGCCTGATTCTTAACGCCTTCTATCTTCTTACGGATTTCCTCTTGGTTGCCCAGATAGAAGTCTTTTTGCAGGTTCATTTGGTCGTCAAATTCAAAAATATAGGGTACTGCGGTAGGAATATTGAAACCTACAATCTCATCATCGCCCATGTGCTTGAGGGTCTTGACAATACCGCGCAAACTATTGCCGTGGGCAACGACCATCACCTCGTCGTGTTGCTCAAAGGCCTTGAGGATGGTGCCCTCATAGTAGGGCATCAGTCGGGCGATAGTGTCGCACAGTGCTTCGGTGGCGGGCAGCTCCTTATCGCTGACCTCGGCATAGCGCGGGTCGCGACGGGGATTGCGTTTGTCGTCGGCCTCGAGGGCGGGCGGCTGCACGTCGTAGCTGCGACGCCAGGCCATCAGTTTCTCCTCGCCGTATTTCTGCAGCGTCTCGGCCTTGTTCTTACCCTGCAGGGCACCGTAGCTCTTCTCGTTCAAGCGCCAGCTCTTCTCCACGGGCAGATAGTCCATGTCCATGGCATCCAGAATCTGGTTGAGGGTCTTGACAGCGCGTTTCAGGTAAGAGGTGTAGCACATAGTGGGGCGATAGCCCTCTTCCTTCAGCAGGCGGCCTGCCATATAGGCTTCGCACATGCCGTAGGGGGTAAGGTCAACATCGGTCCAACCGGTAAAAAGATTCATTTTATTCCACTCGCTCTCGCCGTGGCGTACTAAAATCAGTTTCTTCATTGTTTATTTAATTTGTTTCTTCTTAATCGTTTCAGTAAAAATTCCTTCTTTGATGATGCCTTTGTGCGACAGCACCACCAGCGCGATGCCGCCCACGATGAACGGGACGCTGAGCCACTGGCCCATGTCGAGGGTCATGCCCTTCTCAAAGTCCACCTGTTCCTCTTTCACAAACTCGATGAGGAAGCGCACTCCCCACAGGGCTATCAGCCACCAGCCGAAAAGGCGTCCGTTGTGCAGCTTGCCATCCTTCTTTAGATACACCAGATAGCATACCAAGAAGATGAGTAGGTAGGAGAACGACTCGTAGAGCTGTGTAGGATGCTTAGGCACGGTCTCCCCGTTGCGCTCGAAAATGAAGCCCCAGGGCAATGAGGTCTGCACACCGTAGATTTCGCTGTTGAACAGGTTGCCCAAACGGATAAAGGCACCCGCTAGAGCCACCACGATAACCAGACGGTCGAGAATCCACCAGGCATTCATCTTGTTCTTGCGACAGTATAACCAGATGGTGAGCAGTATGGCGATGGCCGCCCCGTGGCTTGCCAAGCCCTGGTAGCCTGTGAACTGCCCCGTCTTCATATTGAACGGCAGGAATATCTCGAGCCAATGCTCGGAGGTGCAGAAATAGTCGGGCTCGTAAAACAGGCAGTGCCCCAGTCGAGCACCTACGAGCGTGGCGACAAACATCCACACCACCAACGATTCGAGGTAGCTCGTATCCACCTTCTCGCGCTGGAACATCTTATAGACGATAAGGTAGCCCAGCAGGAAGGCAAATAGGAACCCCAGTGAGTAGTACCTCAGCCCAAACGAGCCGATGTGAAACATCACGGGGTCTACATTCCAGTTGATGAAATTAAGCAGCATGACTTAATAGTTGAAAAGTGAAAGGTGAAAGGTGAATAGTGATTAGTGAATAGTGATTGGTGATTAGTGAATAGAGATTAGACAAATGAAAGCGGCAGCCAATTTTAATTTTTAATTTTTAATTCTTATCAATTTACTTAGCGTAATTGACAGCGCGGGTTTCGCGAATGACCGTCACCTTGATTTGTCCGGGGTAGGTCATCTCGTTCTGAATCTGGCGCGAGAGGTCGAAGCTCAGCTTCGTTGCCTCGGCGTCGCTCACCTTCTCGGCACCCACGATGACGCGCAATTCGCGGCCGGCTTGGATGGCGTAGGTCTTCACCACTCCGGGGTAGGTCATGGCCATGTCCTCGAGCTTCTTGAGGCGGTTGATATAGGCCTCCACCACCTCGCGGCGGGCACCCGGGCGGGCACCGCTGATGGCGTCGCACACCTGGATGATGGGCGAAATAAGGTTGGTCATCTCCGTCTCGTCGTGGTGCGCGCCGATGGCGTTGCACACGTCGGGATGCTCCTTGTACTTCTCAGCCAGCTTCATGCCGAAGATTGCATGCGGCAGTTCGGGCTCGGTCTCAGGCACCTTGCCGATATCGTGAAGTAGGCCGGCACGCTTGGCGAGTTTGGGGTTCAAACCCAGTTCCGATGCCATCGTGGCAGCCAGGTTGGCCACCTCGCGGCTGTGCTGCAGCAGGTTCTGACCATACGACGAGCGGTATTTCATACGGCCCACCATGCGCATCAGCTCATGGTTCATATTGTTGATGCCAAGGTCAATGCAGGTACGCTTACCCACCTCGGCAATCTCCTGCTCAATCTGGCGGCGGGTCTTGGCGACCACCTCCTCGATACGGGCGGGATGGATACGGCC
>JAEEGK010022042.1_pt1 | contig 13417 bp, 7 predicted proteins | sample 8958771 | NCBI WGS metagenome assembly JAEEGK01 (sample SAMN16246547, study PRJNA631951) | gut metagenome | biome: gut microbiome; feature: rumen; material: SC-attached | host: Bos | place: Iran: Karaj | collected 2018-10 | reverse complement strand
AGGGAACGCTGTATTTCATCTCTATTTCCATGAGACCTCCGTCGCGTGATAATACATGCGCGCGAAATATTACCACGAAGCCGGCATTTTTGCAAGTGTCTCTTGCAAGTTAGCCGCTCCGGAGGGCATAAACGGACGCAAAAGCGCCCCCTCCTTTCGGAAGGGGCGCCCTTCTGGCTTTTCAGAGCTGAGCGGAGGCTGTCCGCCCGGCTGCTTCAACGAAGTCCTTCTGACTACTTTCCGGCCATCTTCTTGTAGCCTTCGTAGCGGTCCTTGGCGTCCTGCTCGGTCTTTTCGAACAGAGCCTCGGCCTTGTCCGGGAAGGCCTTGAGCAGGGAGGTGTACCTGACCTGGCCCATGATGAAGTTCCTGAAGCTGGCGGTCGGCTCCTTGGAGTCGAGGCTGAACGGGTTCTTGCCCTCAGCCTTCAGCTGCGGGTTGAACCTGTAGAGATGCCAGTAACCGCAATCGACGGCGTCCTTCTCGTTCTGCTGGCTCTTGCCCATGCCGGTCCTGAGGCCGTGGTTGATGCAGGGAGCGTAGCAGATGATGAGGGACGGACCGGGATAGCTCTCAGCTTCCTGGATGGCCTTCATGAACTGGTTCTTGTCGGCACCCATAGCGCACTGAGCGACGTAGACGTAGCCGTAGCTGGCCTCCATCATTCCCAGATCCTTCTTCTTGGTCTTCTTTCCGGAAGCCGCGAACTTGGCGATAGCGGCAGCCGGGGTGGCCTTGGAGGCCTGTCCGCCGGTGTTGGAGTAGACCTCGGTATCGAATACCAGGACGTTGATGTCCTCGCCGGAGGCGAGCACGTGGTCGACTCCGCCGTAACCGATATCGTAGGACCATCCGTCGCCGCCGAGGCACCAGATGGACTTCTTGACCAGGTAATCCTTCTTCTCGAGGATCTCAGCGGCGGCCTCAGCCTTCTCGCCTTCGAACTTGGCGGCCTTCAGGGCCTCCTCGAACGCCTCGGAGAGCTTCCTGGTGTTGGCGCCGTCCTCGAATCCCTCGAGCCAGGCCTTGGCTTCGGGCATATCCTCGGCGAGAGTCTCGGCGAGGGTCTTGATCCTCTCTCTCATGTGGCGTACGCCGGTGGCCATTCCGAGACCGAACTCAGCGTTGTCCTCGAAGAGGGAGTTCTGCCATGCAGGTCCGTGTCCCTTTGAATCGGTGCAGTAAGGAGATGCAGGGAATGAGGCTCCGTAGATCGAAGAGCAACCGGTTGCATTGGCGATCATCATCCTGTCTCCGAAGAGCTGGGTGATGTTCTTGATGTAAGGGGTCTCGCCGCAGCCGGCGCAGGCACCGCTGAACTCGAAGAGAGGCTGTGCGAACTGGGAGTTCTTCACGTTGGCTGCCTTGTTGACCACATTGTCCTTGTAGCCGACCTTGGATACGAGCCAGTTGAAGTTCTTCTGCTCCTGCTGCTGGTCGAGTGCGGAAACCATGGTGAGGGCCTTGTCCTTCGCGAGGCAGACATCGACGCAGTTGCCGCAACCGGTACAGTCGTCGACAGAAGTAGCGAGAGCGTACTTGTATTCCTTGAGGACAGCCTTGCCCTGGGCCATCTTGACCTTCTTCGGAGCCTTGGCGGCCTCTGCTTCAGTGAGCAGGAACGGACGGATGGCAGCGTGAGGGCAGACGAATGCGCAGGTGTTGCACTGGATACACTTGTCAGGGTCCCAGCTAGGAACCATGACGGCTACGCCGCGCTTCTCGTATGCGGATGTGCCTGCAGGCATCGTACCGTCGGCGTAAGGCAGGAATGCGCTTACAGGGAGTGAGTCTCCGTCCTGGGAGTTCACCACGTCGGCGATGTTCTTCACGAACTCAGGTGCGAGGCGGCTCTTGTTAGGAGTCTCGAACTTGGCGGTGAGCTTCGCCCACTCTGCAGGAACCTTGATTTCGGTATATTCACCGCCCCTGTCGACAGCAGCGTAGTTCATGTTGACGACATTCTCGCCCTTCTTGCCGTAGCTCTTGACGATGGCGTCCTTCATATACTTGACTGCATCCTCGTAAGGGATGATGCCGGTGATCTTGAAGAATGCGGACTGGAGGATCGTGTTGGTCCTGTTGCCGAGTCCGATCTCCTGGGCGATCTTGGTGGCGTTGATGATATAGACCTTGATCTTCTTCTTTCCGATGACGGCCTTCACGTTGTCAGGGATCCTCTTGACGGTCTCTTTCTCATCCCAGAGGGAGTTGAGGAGGAGGGTACCCTTGTCCTTGATGCCCTTGAGCACGTCGTACTTCTCGAGATAGGAAGGAACGTGGCAGGCTACGAAGTCAGGGGTGCTGACAAGATATGGAGCCTTGATAGGCTGGTCGCCGAAACGGAGGTGTGAGCAAGTGTAGCCGCCGGACTTCTTGGAATCGTAGTCGAAGTAAGCCTGGCAGTACTTAGGAGTATGGGAACCGATGATCTTGATGGTGTTCTTGTTGGCACCTACGGTACCGTCGGAACCCAGTCCGTAGAACTTGCACTCGGTGGTTCCCGGCTTCACGATGGAAACTTCCCTCTTGATAGGCAGGGACTTGAAGGTGACATCGTCCACGATGCCGATGGTGAAATCGGTCTTAGGCTCCTTGAGCTCGAGGTTGTCGAATACGGCAACGATCTGTGCAGGAGTGGTGTCCTTGGAAGAAAGACCGTAGCGGCCTCCGACGATGAGCGGAGAATTCTGCTCGCCCTGGAAAAGTGCCTTTACATCGAGGTAGAGAGGCTCTCCGAGAGCTCCTGGTTCCTTGGTCCTGTCGAGGACAGCGATCCTCTTGACGGTCTTAGGAAGCACCTTGAAGAAATACTGGGACGCGAATGGACGATAGAGGTGTACGGTGACGAGACCGTAGTTCCTGCCCTTCTTGGCGAGGAAGTCGATCGTCTCCTTGATGGTCTCGGTGACTGAACCCATGGCCACGATGACGTTCTCGGCATCCGGAGCTCCGTAATATGTGAACGGACGGTACTCGCGTCCGGTCAGTTCGCTGATCTCGCCCATGTAGCGGGCAACGATGTTCGGTACCTCGGCATATACGTTGTTCCTGGACTCTGCGGCCTGGAAATAGACGTCGCCGTTCTGGGCGGTACCGCGGGTGACAGGGGCGTCAGGATTGAGGGCCCTGTCGCGGAAAGCCTTGAGTGACTTCTCGCTGACCATTCCCTTGAGAGCCTCTTCGTCGAGGGCCTCGATCTTCTGGATCTCGTGTGAAGTACGGAATCCGTCGAAGTAGTGGAGGAACGGGATGCTGGACTTGATGGCCGAGAGATGGGCTACGGCAGCAAGATCCTGCGCTTCCTGTACTGAACCGGAGGCGAGGAGTGCGAAGCCGGTCTGGCGGCAAGCCATTACGTCCTGATGGTCTCCGAATATGGAGAGAGCGTGTGTGGCGAGGGTACGGGCAGAAACATGGAAGACGGCCGGAAGCATTTCGCCGGCGATCTTGTACATGTTAGGAATCATGAGCAGGAGACCCTGCGATGCTGTGTAGGTGGTGGTAAGCACACCTGCCTGGAGGGAGCCGTGCACTGCTCCCGAGGCACCGGCCTCGCTTTCCAGCTCAGTTACGCTGACTGTTTCTCCCCAGAGATTCTTTTTGCCGTGGGCTGCCCACTCGTCGATGTTCTCTGCCATCGGAGATGATGGAGTGATAGGGTAAATGCAGGCGTTCTCGCTGAAAAGGTATGCGACATTGGCTACTGCAGTGTTACCGTCACAGGTGATGAATTTTTTTTCTTTTGCCATTTCGTTAACGTACGTTAATATGTAATTAGAGTGTTGTAATTCCTTCAATGGTAAGTCCTTCCATATTGCCGGCGATCCTTTTCACCAGGCCCTGGAGGACTGCACCCGGCCCCACTTCGACGAAGCGGCAGGCGCCGTCGGCGAGCATATTCTTTACAGACTGGGTCCACCTGACAGGTGAAGTGAGCTGGTCGAGGAGATTCTTCTTGATTGTCTCGGGATCGGTCGTCGGAAGGCCGGTCACGTTCTGGTAGATAGGGCAGCGCGGCTCCTTGAAGTTGGTAGCTTCGATAGCCTTGCCGAGTTCCACCCTGGCCGGCTCCATGAGAGGGGAGTGGAAGGCACCGCCCACCTGGAGAGGAAGGGCTCTCTTCGCCCCGGCTTCCTTAGCTTTGACGCAGGCTTCCTCGACGGCATCCTTCTCGCCGGAGATGACGATCTGTCCGTCGCAGTTGTAGTTGGCAGGGATTACCGTTCCTGCACAGGATGCGCAGATTTCCTCTACCTTCTCATTCGGGAGTGCGATGATCGCGGCCATCGTGCCGGGCACCTTTTCGCAGCATTTCTGCATTTCGGTTGCGCGGATATGGACAAGACGAAGGGCATCCTCGAAACTGACGGCTTCCGCTGCTGCAAGTGCGGAGAACTCACCAAGAGAATGCCCGGCCACCATATCCGGAGTGAAACCATCGATGCACTTCGCCAGGACGACGGAGTGCAGGAATATGGCCGGTTGTGTTACGCGGGTTGCTTTGAGGTCTTCCGGAGTACCTTCGAACATTATGTCGGTAATCCTGAATCCAAGGATTTCGTTTGCGGTTTCCAGGAGTTCCTTACCCTTGCCGCCGGACTCGTAGAGGTCCTTGGCCATTCCGGGATATTGTGAACCCTGACCTGGGAATATGTATGCATTTTTCATATCTGACAAAAATACAACATATTCTTTGAATATGCGAAAAATAAAATTCCTATTTTCCTTTCGATTTGTTATTTTTGCACCGGCATTGCTTCAAGTGGTGCTGATGCCCCCGTAGTTTAAAGGATAGAATAACGGATTCCGGTTCCGTTGGTCCCGGTTCGATTCCGAGCGGGGGTACGAAAGAGGCCAGGCGATTCCGCCTGGCCTCTTTCGCACCATGTGCTTCCGATCATTGAGGGGCGTTCCCCTCAAACTCCCCCAGTCGGTCTACGCCCTCCGAATATTATAACCGATTCCGCCTGGCCTCTTTCGCACCATGTGCCTTCAATTATCTGAGATACACGCCTTCTGCTTTCAGGGCGTCCTGGAGCTTATGGACATCCAGGTTACGAGGCTCCACTCCTGAAAGCGCACAGAGCGCAGCAGCCTTTCCGGCCGCCTCGCCCAGGCACATCGCAGGTCCCATTACCCGCACGGAAGCCAACGCCAGGTGGGTTGCGGAAATGTTCCTGCCGGCACACAGCAGTCCGTCCACCTTCTTCGGAACGAGACTGCGGTACGGAATGTCATAGCAGTCCGGGCACCACATGAGGGTGCAGTCACCGCCCACCGGATGGTGAAGGTCCACAGGATATGCTGCGACACCTATCGCGTCGTCGAAACGGGCACAGTTGAATATGTCCTCTTCCGTCAAGACATATTCACCTATGATGCGCCTGCTCTCCCGTATTCCCATGAACGGGGCGACACGGTCCACATAGGCATTTTCGAATCCCGGGATGAAAGCCTTGAGATACCGTACGATTTCGGCATTCTGCCGGATGCATATCTCTTCGCCCTTGGTATATTGCTCCGGATCGGTAGCATCCACTCCGTTGACCCTGGACATGTTGACCCACCATTCATCCGGCGCCATTCCGGTCATGAATATGGTCCTTTCCACGGGCAGGTCGTAGCCTTGTTCGCGAGCCTGCCGGATCTGGTTGCGGAACCCCACCATCGTGCAGTTGTCGTCGGCACGGAAGAATTCGTTCGGGATGAAGTCGATGTCATACACGTCGGGATGGTCCGCCACGGCGTCCCGCAGTTTCCTGGAATCGACTCCGCGCATTGAAAACATCAGCGTAGGGGGCTGTGCAATGCCGTTTTCATTTCCATAAGCCATTGGGGCGCCTGCCCTGAATGCCACGTCGCCATCGCCGGAGCAATCCACTACGGTCTTGGCCAGGATTGCCTCACGTCCCTTCTTGGATTCTATGATCACGCCCCTGACCTTGTCTCCTTCCATGATCGTATCGACGCAAAGCACGTACATGAGCACTTTGACTCCGCATTCCTCCATAATCTCCCAGGCCAGCCGCTTGGTTCCTTCCGGATCGATCATGGTAAGGCTTACGTGCAGCGGACAGGCCCTGTGGTGGGTCGCCTGACCGCGTTCGCGAAGACGTTCCACGAACCGGAGGGGGAGACCTTTGATGATTTCGTTGCCCTTGCGGCCCAGGAAACCCAGAAGAGGAAGCCCCTGGGTCATATTCCCGCCGAGGGAGCCACGGCTTTCGATCAGCATTACACGGGTGCCTTCCACAAGAGCCGCCGCTTGTGCTGCCATCAGTCCGGCCGGACCTCCGCCCACAACCAGGACATCCACTTCATCCCTGACCGGAATACTTCTCGCAGGTTCTTGAACAGTCTTCATACTTCGCAATCTTTTTCCGAAAGATAATGATTTCCCATCACAAGAACAATGACCGGTGTTGGTTTATTCTGCGATATTTCATACATTTGAGGAACGTTATCCATTGAAAATCATTTTGCTGTATGAAACATATCATTTCATTGGCTTTGACAGCCATCCTTGCAGTCTGCACCGGAACCCGGTCAGATGCCTGTACCAACCTCATCGTCGGCAAGCTCGCGTCCGTGGACGGAAGCGTCATCTGTACATACAACTGTGACGGATTCGGCTTTGCCTCCTCACTCTCATATTCAGCTCCCGGAAGGCACGCTCCCGGTGAGATGATCGCAATCAGGGGATGGGGGCCCGGAGCCACGGTGAATTACATCCCCCAGGCCGAGTATACCTATTCGGTCGCCGGTCTCATGAACGAAAAACAAGTCTCAATCGTGGAAACCACGTGGGACGGGCGCAAGGAACTGAGGAATCCTGAAGGCTTCCTGGATTATTTCACCCTTATGCATATCGCCCTCCAGCGTGCTGCAACGGCTCGTGAGGCCATCGCCGTGATCGATGCCCTGGTTCAGGAATATGGATACAGGTCCACTGGTGAGTCCTTCGCCGTGTGCGACAAGGACGAGGCCTGGATAATGGAAATCATCGGCAAGGGCCCTGGGCGGAAAGGCGCCGTGTGGGTTGCTCTCCGTGTGCCTGACGACTGCATCACGGCCTATGCCAACTCCAGCCGTATCCGCCGGTTCCCTCAGGTCCGGAAGGCCGACAAGAAGCTTGGATTCTGCGTCACGAAGGACGGGGACTGCATGTACTCCTCCGACGTCATTTCCTTCGCAAGGGAGATGGGTTACTTCGACGGACAGGACAAGGACTTCAGCTTCCGGGAGGCTTACGGTCCGTTGGACTGGGGCGCTATCCGCTATTGTGATGCCCGCGTTTGGAGTTTCTTCCGCCATCATTACGACACAGCCGTCATGGATTCGTATCTTCCGTATCTGAATGGTGACCTTTCCGAGCACGACGACCTGCCTCTATGGATCAAGCCGGACAAGAAGGTCAGCTACCGGGATATCCAGAACGACATGCGCGACCATTACGAAGGGACAGCCCTGGACATGACCGCCGATGTGAGTGCCGGTCCTTGGGCATCCCCATACAGGAACGCTCCTGTTAACTATGAAAGCGCCGACAGCACCAAGATGTTCCGCGAACGTCCGATCGGCTGCCAGCAGAGCGGAATGACCATGGTCTGCAGGATGCGCGCATGGCTTCCGGACGCCGTGGGCGGAATCACTTATTTCAATATGGACGATGCCACTATGGTGGCCTACGTGCCTGTCTACTGCGGGATCGACCGTATCCCGGACCCATTCCGCAGGGAGAACAACAATATCCTGGAATTCAGTGAGAAGAGTGCTTTCTGGATGTGCAACTTCGTGGCCAACATGGTGTATCCGCGCTACAGCGCGATGATCGGGGACCTCAGGGAGGCCCAGACCGAACTGGAGGATTATTACGAGGCCGACCAGGCTGAAGTCGAGGAGAGAGCGGCCAAGCTTACTGCCGGCGAGCTCACGGATTATCTCACCGGCAAGACGATCGCCTACACCGACAAGATGATGGAGCGCTGGGACAAACTCGCAAGGCTCCTGATCGTCAAGCACAACGACCAGATCATGCGTCCATCGAAAGACGGTGAAGTCGTCTTTGGAAGACACACTTCACCGTCCTATGCTCCGGCGTTCGTCGAGGCCGTCAAGGAGACAACCGGAGAACGTTATATCCGTAAGTGAATCACTTGCACCACTTGTCCAGCCAGTCGAAGAACGAACGGTGCCAGAACAGGGCGTTCTGAGGCTGGAGGATCCAGTGGTTCTCTTCAGGGAATATGATGAGTTTCGAAGGGACTCCCATCATCTGGGCGCAGTTGAATGCCGCCATTCCCTGGTCATAAGGAATCCTGTAATCCATCATTCCGTGGATGCACAGAATAGGAGTATGCCATTTGGTGACGTTGACCGCCGGCGAGTTGGCATAGTGGCGCTGTGCCTTGGCGGCGTTGCTCCAAGGTGATCCGGCCTGGCCGATGCCGCCGAATGTCTTCCCGTCGCCCCTCGGTCCCATTTCGCCCGGGGTGAATGAATATTCACTCAGCCCACCGTTGTCGAAGTTCGGGAACCACATCTCCTCGGTTTCGTAGTACATGTACTTCTCGTCGAATATCCCGGCGTGGGCGATGAAGCAGTCATAGACATCCCCGTGGATTCCGGCCATGTAATAGACGCTGAATCCACCGTAAGAGGCACCGCAGCCTGCGATCTTGCCGACGTAAGGCTCCTTCTTCAGTTCCCTGGCGGCGCTGAGGTAGTCCTGCATGTTGAGGCCGATGTAGTCTCCACTGATCTGTTCGCACCATTCCTGTCCGAAGGCCGTGGTACCCCTGCGGTTAGGAAGGATGACTATGTAGCCCTGGTTGGCCATAAGGCGGTAGTTCCACCTGTAGCTCCATCCCTGGCTGAGGGTTCCCTGAGGGCCTCCGAGGAATATCTCTATTGCCGGATATACCTTCGTGGAGTCGAACTGAGGCGGGTAGAGTACCCAAGTCAGCATCTGCTTCCCGTCCACGGTCTTGATCCAGCGTTCTTCAGTGTTGTAGGCCGTCAGCTGGCCTATGATGTGGCCGTTTTCGTCGGTTATCCTTTCAAACTGGCCGTCGGATTCGTGCACCGCCACGAGCTCCTTCGGGAATTCCATCGAGCAGTAGCTGGCAAGCAGGGTGCTGTCCTTGATGGCGAAAGGAGAATCGAAGTCGTACCAGGCATCTTCAGGTGTGATGCGGACCGGCTGTACAGGCTCCTGCGAGCAGGCGTCCACCTTGTAGATTGCCTGGAGTCCTTCGGCGAGAGCATTGAAGTAGATGCTCCCGGAATCTTCAGCCCATACAGGACCGGCGGCGTTGTATTTGAAGTCTGCGGTCAATTCGCGTATGTCGGACACTTCGATGGCGCCCTGGCCGTCCTGGCCGCTTCCGGTCCCGACCGAAGCAACCATCAGCCTGACTTTGTCGGCTTCGTAGCCGTTACGCGCCATGCTGAGGAAAGCGATCAGCTTCCCGTCCGGACTCCATACAGGATCGGTGTCATATCCGCCATCCATCGGGATGCGGACGGTCTCGCCGGTGACGATCTTGTAGATGTAGATCTCGGTGTCGGTGGAGAAAGCATATTCCCGGCCGGTGGCGACTTTCTTGCAGGCGTAGGCTATGCACATGCCGTCAGGACTCCAGCAGAGCTGCTCGATGCCTCCGAACGGCTCCAGAGGCAGTTCGTATCTGCCTTCGTCCTCTCCCAGGATATTGAGAGAGTTGTCTTCCGTGATGCCTTTGGCTGCGGCTGGCAGGGGAGCGACGAAAGCCTGGGGCTTCTCTGTCGTCCAGTGGTCCCAGTGCCTGTACATGAGGTCTTCGGCGACATATGCCTGGGCCTTGTCCAGTTTCTCGTCGAAATCCTTAGGAGTCTTCACGGATCCCTGTACCGTCCCGGTGTATAACACCTGGGACTCGTCGGGACTGATCGAGAACTCTCCGATTCCGTTCCCGATGTCACTCAACTGGGTGGCAGCGCCGAGGCTGCACTTGCCGTTTGCGAGGGTGATGCCGGCTTTGAACAGCTGTCCTCCCTGAAGATAGTAGATCGATTTGCCGTCATTGCTCCACCGGGCGTTGTTGATGCTCTTGCCTTCCTTGGTGAGCTGGACCTTCTCTCCGAAGGAAAGGGTTCCATCCTCGTTGGATATCACTTCGGCCAGGAAGAGATTCCTGCATGAGCGGTTCTCGTCGATGGAGGTGTAACTTACTCCGTAGAGGATCCATTTCCCGTCAGGGGAGAGCTGTGGGTCAGAAAGTCTTCCGAGGGACAGGAGCACTTCCGGGGTCATCCTGCCGTCCTCGACCTGGATGTCGGACGGGCCGATGTAACTGCCCTGTGCCTTCTCGTTCTTCTGTTCACAACTCATAATCATCATCAATGCTGTAGCTGCCGCAATGGCGATTCCTGTTTTAATTCTCATATCATCATGAATATTGTTTGCTTGCTTTGTCCAGCCTCTCCTTCAAGGCTGACCGGAGGTTTTCCGGTTCGATGACCTCAAGTTTCCCTGCGTGTTTGCAGAACTCCATCATCAGATCCTCGTTCGGGATGACCCTGATGCGGAATACTCCGTCGCCTTCCTCTTTCTGGGAGCGGTGGAGCGGGAGGTCACGCAGATACTTCGCCTCTTCCGGAGACGCTTTGAACCGGATGGTCTGAGGCTTCTCGCCTTCTTTCGGGAAGAATATCCCGTAGCTGTCGTAGAATACGGAGTCTATATCGAATCCCTTCGGCATCTTGAACATGGTGTCGGTCTCGCGGAGCGACACGATCCTGTCGAGCCCGTACACCCTGCACGCCGATCTTTCGTGGCAGTATGCCACAAGATACCACCTCCGCTCGTGTTCCTTTACCGCAAGGGGCTGTACATGAAGTGTTTCCGGGGCCTGGGATGTGTATTTGGCATAGGAGATCTCAAGTTCGCGGCTGTCTTCCATGGCTTGCATGACAGGCGTAAGGAAACGCTGCCCGGAAGGAATCTCCTCTACGCTGACGCGTCCGCTCAGGCGCTCCTTGCCGAGCGACAGCAGGTTGCTCACGGTGAATGTGTTGATCATCCAGCTGATGCTCTCATCATCGTCCAGGACTTCGTCTCCGTAAGGGATATAGTACCGGTTGGTCCCCCTGTCGCATTCGATATCCACTCCGAATACCATCTCCACTGCGCTGCGGTGGTTGTTGAAGGTCCTCCTGGAGTAATCCTGCCCGTACCGTGCATAGTATTTGTCCGTGATCTCCCTGAGGGAGAGGCCGCGGTCTCCGGCAGCGGTGAGGATCCTTATCAGCCAGATATATTTGCCAATCAAGTCCGATACCATTCGATGTGCTTTTCCAAGGCACATCAAATATAGAAAAAAATCATTATATTGTGCAAGTATGAAAAACATGGCTCCATATATTCTCCTGGCGTGCCTCTGCCTCTGGTCCTGCTCGGCCGGCAGCCTTCTGCCTGATGAAGGAGACGGGCCTGAGACGGCCAGCTACAAGGTGACGGGTACCGTCGCCGATGAAGATGGCAAGCCGCTGAAGGGCATCCAGGTGGTTTCCGTTTTTGAATATGAGGAATCTTCCTTCACCGATTCGATGTTTTCCGACAAGAATGGCAAGTTCGAAAAGTCATATACTTGCTCGCCATGCAAGTCGGTCGAGTTCACCTTCAACGACACCGACGGCGAATCTAACGGCGGTTCTTTCGCCTCTCTGACGGTCAAGGCCGACATCGTACGCATCGAGGATGCCAAGGGATCGTTCGCCGGTTCCTACCTGGTGTCCTATGATGCCCGGCTCACGCGTAAATAGTCCATTGGATTAGGCGATGCTGCGGAACAAACTCGATACGGAAGTCCAGTATTTGCCCGGAGTGGGACCCAAGCGGGCAGCCTTGCTCCGTTCCGAGCTGGAAGTCGTGACGGTCGGGGACCTTCTCCGCGTGTATCCGTTCCGCTACGTGGACCGGAGTTCCATCCAGAAGATCGCGGATGTAAGGAGCGAGAATGCCTATGTCCAGATCCTCGGGACGGTCGTCTCTTCTGAAATGCCGCAGGGGAAGGGTGCCAAACGCCTCACAGTGACGGTACAGGACACCAGCGGCGCGATGGAACTGGTATTCTTCAAGGGGATCAAATACACCTACGAACGTCTCAAGCCCGGAGGTACATTCCTGTTCTTCGGCAAACCGAGCGTCTTCAACGGCAGGATCAATATGGTCCATCCCGAGATCGACAATCCTCCTTCCGAAGGGGTGATGAATTATTCGGGTACGCTTACGGGGGTGTACAATTCGACTGACAAGCTCCGGAACGCCGGCATCTCCGCCAGGGTGATGAACAAGCTCATGGCAGAGGCCATCGACCTTGCGATCGGGGACCTGCAGGAGACCTTGCCGGAATATATCCTCAAGGAAAAAGGGCTCGTTCCTCTGAGGTACGCTATACGCAACATCCATTTCCCGGCCGATGAGACGGCGCTTGCAAAGGCACAGTACCGACTCAAATGGGAGGAACTCTTCCTTCTCCAGCTCTCTCTCCTGAAGCAGAAATATGTCAGGAGCCGGTTTGAAGCCGGTATCCCGATGCCCAAGGTGGGAGAGGCTTTCAATGTTTGCTACAACGCCCTTCCGTACGAACTGACAGGTGCCCAGAAAAGGGTCATCAAGGAGATACGTTCCGATATGATGAGCGGCCATCAGATGAACCGCCTGCTCCAGGGGGATGTGGGTTCAGGAAAGACGATGGTGGCTGTGCTGTCGGCGCTCATTGCGATAGGCAACGGTTACCAGACCTGCATCATGGCTCCGACCGAAGTCCTTGCCCGCCAGCATTATGCGAATATAACCAAGTACCTCGCAGGTACCGGAGTCCGGTGCGAACTGCTCATCGGTTCTGTGACGAAAGCTGCCAGGAGGCCGGTCCATGAAGGTCTCCGGGACGGTTCGGTTGGAATAATCATAGGAACCCACGCCCTGATAGAGGACGAAGTCAAGTTCAAGAACCTCGGCCTGGCCATAATCGACGAGCAGCACCGTTTCGGTGTGGAGCAGAGGGCCAAGCTCTGGGCCAAGGGTTCCGGAGGAATACCTCCGCATGTGCTGGTCATGACCGCCACTCCTATACCGAGGACCCTTGCAATGACCTTCTACGGTGACCTGGACGTGTCGGTGATCGATGAGATGCCACCTGGAAGGAAGCCTATCCAGACTATGCTGGTCGGTGAGGGGAAACGCCCCGCCTTGTACAATTTCCTAAGGAAGGAGATTGCCTCCGGGCGGCAGGTTTTCATCGTCTATCCTCTGATATTCGAAAGCGAGAAACTGGATTACCTGAACCTTGAAGCCGGCTACGAGGAGATAGTGAGACGGTTCCCTCTGCCTGACTACAAGGTGGCTATTGTCAACGGCCAGCAGACGACC
>JAEEGK010022036.1_pt1 | contig 13420 bp, 5 predicted proteins | sample 8958771 | NCBI WGS metagenome assembly JAEEGK01 (sample SAMN16246547, study PRJNA631951) | gut metagenome | biome: gut microbiome; feature: rumen; material: SC-attached | host: Bos | place: Iran: Karaj | collected 2018-10 | reverse complement strand
ATTATAATAAATTATATGATTATAATTCCCTCTTTTTTTTCTTGCAGTACTATTACTTAACTTATTTGTAGTAATTTTAAATGGTGAAATACTTTTATTATTTTCATCTTTTGTATTTATAGAAAGAGAATAATGTCTTAATCTTTGATAAATATTTTTTCCAATATTTAATTGTTGTTTTGGAGGAGTTTTTGTTTCATTTGTAAATTCATTTCCTGATTTAAAATTTTTATTGTTTAAATTTATAACTTTTTGAAACGGAGAAGATGCATTTATTGTTTTATTTGATTTATCATAAATGATTCTATTTGAATTTATATTTGTTATTGTATTTAAGTTTGAATTTGAATTTATTCTATTTGAATTTGTTGTTATATTATTATTAATATAATTACCATTATTTCTTTTTTTAATATTTCCATTAATTATATAATTTTCTTTTGTTTCATTGTTATTATCAATAATATTACTATAATTATTAATAAAATTCAAAAATTTTTCAGATTTTAAATCACTAATGCTTTCATAGCCAATATTAACTAATTTATTAAGAACAATATAGTAAGTAGCACTATATTCATTAAATAAATTTCCTCTTACACTATTAAAAATAATATCTTTATTCCCATTATAAATTTTTTCACATTTATTAATAATAGCATCATCAATAGGAATAATGTTTTCAAAAACATTAATTCCTTTAATCAATTTAAATTTATTTATATTGAACCAAGGATGATTGACAATTTTTTCAAAATCAAATCTTTTTTTTGTATCAACATCTAAGCAATGTTTTATTAAATCTTTCAAATAAGGAGATAAATTATCAGGAATATCGAAATTACCATTAATAATATTATTAATATTAATATCTTCATCATCTTCACAAAAAGGTAAATAACCACAAACCATAGCATATAAAACAATTCCACAATTCCAAACATCACATAAAATTCCAGAATATTTTTTATTTAAATGCATTTCTGGAGGAGCATATATAATTGTTCCACAAGGAGAATTTAGAAAATTTTTTTCTGGATATAATGTTGAAATTCCAAAATCAATTAATTTAATTTTTTTATATTTATCTAATAATAAATTTTCTGGTTTAATATCTCGATGACATATTCTTAAACTATGTAAATATATTAATGCATTAATGTATTGTTGAAAAAAATTTAAAGCTGTTATTTCATCTAAAAATTTATGTTCTAAAATATAATCAAATAATTCTCCATTTGGACAATATTCCATTATTAAATATGTTTTTGCTGGAGTTTCTATTATTTCATATAATCTAGCAATATTAAAATGTTTAACTAATTTTAATATTTTAATTTCTTTTTGAAATCTTTTCATATTTATTATGTCATCTTTAAATAAAATTTTATTTAAAATTTTTATTGCTACTTTTTCATTTGTTAAAATATGTGTTCCTAAATATACTTTTGCAAAACCACCACTTCCTATTTCTTTTTCTAAGAAATAATTTCCTATTTGTTTTTCTTGATGTTCTTTTAGAGTTTTTTGATTAAAGTATTCATCTGTTTGGTTTGGTTTTTGAAAATCTGATGATGTATTTGAAAGACCTTTTATTAAAAGAAAATCATTTATTTCATTTGGAGCTGTTAATATATTCATTGATTTTTTTTTAAATTTTTTATTTAATTGATAATTATTTATTTTTTAAAAAGAAATTATTCTTTTTCAAAAACAATATATTTAAAGTCTGATTGAGTAAGATAAGGAAAAGTTAATTCATTTAAAAAAAATATTAGAAAAAAAATGATATTCAAAGTGAATGAATAATCTTTTTTCATCTTTTTTATTTAATTGTTCCATATCTATATAAATAAAATTCCTCTTAAAAATAATATAATCAAAAACAAAAAATATAAATTTAAAATCAAATTAAAAAAATGAAAAGTTCAAAAATAATAGGAAAAATATCATTATCTTCTTCATTAAATAACCCAATAACTAATATATCATCATCTTCAAAATCAAAAAATCAAAACCAACAAAATATACAAAATAATGAATCAAAAGAAATTCAACAAATAAATCACAAAAGAGCTAAATCAACAAATAAATTTAAATATATAAAGAATTCCCAAAATATAAATTTAAATTCCATAATATCAAATATTCAAAATAAAAATCAATCAAAACATTATCAAACAACATCATCATTTAACAAAAATAAAAATTTTCATTCTCTATCACCAAATAATTCTAAATTAAAAAGTATATATTTACTTCCTCCTAAAACATCAAATAAAAAAACATTAGTATTAGATTTAGATGAAACATTAGTTCACAGTGGATTTATTCCTTTTGAATATCCTTCAGATTTAATAATTCAAATTGAATTAGAAAATGAAATTCATGATATACATGTTTTAGTTCGTCCTTACGTAAAAGAATTTTTAGAAGCAATGTCTAAAAGGTATGAATTAGTTATTTTTACAGCTTCAATATCTAAATATGCAAATCCATTATTAAATATAATTGATAAAAAAGGACATTGTCCTTTTAGATTATTTAGAGAACATTGTACTTTAATTAATACTACTTTTGTTAAAGATTTATCTTTATTAGGAAGAGATATGAAAGATATTATTATTGTTGATAATTCTCCTGTTGTTTATGCTTTAAATCAATATAATGGTTTTCCTATTCCAAGTTGGTTTGATGATAAAAATGATACTGAATTATTAAAAATTATTCCTATTTTAGAATTTTTAAGTTATGTACCTGATGTTAGAGAATATATTAAAAAAATTGTTTCTGGAAATAAAGTTAAATTTGATATTGTTAGTAAAGTTATTAGTGGATATAATAATAAATTAAAAAATAATTTAATGCCTTTAAGTATGAGATTCTTTGATAGTAATTTTTCCAATCTTAAAGAAAATTATAATAAAGAAAATATTGTTTTACATAAATCTAGATCAAGTAAAATCAATTCATTTAAAATTTTTTATAGTGATAATGCTAATAATTTAAATAAGAGAAAGTTAAAATATAAAAATAAATTAAGTATTACAAATAGTAATGATTTTTTAAATAAAAATAATATCTTTTCCAACAATAATATAAAGTTTAATTCTTCTTCAAAAAAAATTACTTTAATTAATAATAAAGAAAATAGAAATGAACTTAATACAAATATTAATGATTATATTCCAACTAACTTTTATAAAAACAAAAATAGAATGAAGAAAAAAAAAATTAGTTTAGATTCAGGAGTATTAAAAGATTTATTTAGTGTTTTGAGAAAGAATAATAAAAATATTTCACAAGATAAAGGGAATAATCACTATCATAATAATAGTAAATCACAAAGAATATTCACAAAAAATAAAGTATATTAAATATCTTTTAACCAATAATTTTTCACCTAAATAATATATTTATTATCATTTAAGATTATAAAAATTACTCTGATTTCATTATTAAAAATAAATCAAAATAAACAAATTAATTAAAATGAAAAGAAAAATAAAAAAATAAACACTTTTAAAAAACCAAAAAAATACACTTTTATAATATACTTATTTTTTTTAAACATCATTTCTTCTATAAAAAAGAACATAAGCACTAGAAGAAACATTTTCAATTTTACCCATTTGTTTTACAATAGAATCATTAAATTCAAACCAATTAGCTCCAATTTTAATATAAGCAAAATAATGACCAAAATCAATAGTTCCTGTATGATTTGCAATACCATATAAAACATAAGAAGATCCAGTTCTATTTCCACAATCTTTATCAATGAAATTTTTTAAATTTAAAACTTCTTTAAAATGAATTGGAACATTATTTTTCCTTTTTGTTCTATTATTTAATCTTTGTAAAGATAATATTAAAATTTCTGGAGGACGAGAAAAGAAAATTTCTTTTCTATGAATAGTTTTTTTATTACATTTTTCACATTTTGTTTCAAATTTAATATCTTCACCTTCAAAATATAAATCAATTAAATCAACTAATTCAATTGTATTATTTGCATTTTTAGGGATTAATAAAGGTAAATCTAATATTTTTTGAAAAGAAAAAGTTTCATAATCACATTTACAAGTGAAAATATTAATAATTTGACCATAAAAAGTATCAACAATAATAGAATTTTCTCTAGATTTAAATAATTCATTATATTCATTATCACATTGAATTTTAGATTTATTTTTTGTGTCTAATTCTTTATAACGAACTGGTCCTTTAACTTTATTTAATTCAGAATTAATATCTTCTAATAAAATTCTACAAAATTCTTGTGTATCACATTGATCATTTCCTGAAAATTGACGATGTCTTTGAGAAAAAGTTGTTTTAAATTCTTTTGGAGAAAGTGCATATGATGTTTTTATAAATTGTAATATTAATTCATATAATTTTTTTGATATTGGAGTTCTTGTTTCTACTCTATTTTGTTCTTGATAAAAACGATGTATAAAATTTACAGTATGTATTAATATTTGAAGTGTTGTATTCATATAACATGTATTACCTAAATTCTGTAATCCTATTTTTGATGTTGTTATTTGATTTGCTATTTGATCAAAATTACTATTATTAGTATTATTATTTTTATTTTCATTGTCTTTTGTTATACTTGAAAAATAATTTTTTTCTCTTTGATTATTATAATAATCATTCATTTTATAATCTGAATTTTTTGCCAAATAAATTTGACTTTTTGAAATATTTGAATCTTTTAAATATGGACTTGAATATTTTGTTTGTTTTTGACTAAAATTTTGATTAAAATAATTTGTTGGATTTAAAGTTGTAAATTGTGAATCAACATTTAAAACATTTCTATCATAATTACTACCAAAAAAATTACTTCCCTTTATTTTATTATTTTGAGAAATATTATTAATTTTATTTATTAGTGAAGAAGATGTATTATTTGTTTGGTTTCTTCTAAATGAATTATTATAATTTTGACTCAATGTTGAATAAGAATTATAATCATACATTTTTTTTTTTTTTATTTATTTTAAAATATATTAAAAATAATGTATTCTAAAAATATTTAATTTAATTTTTTTATTATATATAGTTTTTCATTAAATTAATTCTCAATTAGAAATATTATTTTTATTTTCTCTTTTTTTTAATTTTGATAAATCATATTTATCAAAAACTTTATGAGTAGGAATAATATAAACCTTATTTCTATTAGAAATAATTTTTTGTATTAATTGAATTCTTTTTTCAAATTCTAACTTTTTTCTTTTTGCAATATTTTCCAATTTTTCTTTTAAATTTAATTCAACAAATAAATTTTGATATTCCTTTGGATATTGATTAAATAAAATAATCTTTTCGATTGACAAATCATTAATAACTTTTTCTATAACTTCTAATCTAATTAAAGAAGGATTATTATTCTTTATTTCAAATTTTTTATCAACATCAAATTTTTTATAATTTTTATTTATATAATTAAAAATATCTTCAACTTTTTCATTTATATTTCTTTCTAAACTAATTTCTTTATAACTTATTTCACATTCTTTTATTACATTTCTTTTTTGATTAATTAATTCTTCATTTCTTTCTTTTAATATTCTTATTTTTCTTTCATATTGTTTTAATTCTTCTCCAATTAATTTTTCTTCTTCTTCTTTTTCAATTTTTAATTTTGTTTCAATTTGTTTTTTTTCAATTATTAAAGGTGTCATTGATTTTTTAAGTTTATTATATTTAGTTAAATACATTGCAAGTTCATCATTTAATAAAGTAAAAATATTTTCAAATTCTTCAACACTTTTAAAAATAGGTTTATTATCAAGAGGATAATAAATAAATTTATTATTAAATTGAATTGTTGGTTGAACTATACTTTTAGAAGGAGTAGTTCTTTTTTTTATTGAATTTTCTGAAGAATTTAAATTACTTTTATCATTTGGTTTAATTGAAACAAATTTTAAAAATTTTTTAGCATTATTTAATTTCTTCCCAGTTTTTTTAACTGTATTTTTTCTTATTCTTTGTTCTAGATAATCATTTAATATTAAGTTTTTCCTTTCTTCATCTTTTAAATATTGTCTTAAATCATCAAGAACAAATTTATTTGAATCTAATGTTTTATTTTTTACATGAAGTAAAAATTTTTTCATTGAGAAATATACGAAAAATTTATCTAATAGTTTAATTTTTTTTTGTTTTAATCGATTTATTTCTGTTTTTAATAAATTTTCTTTTAATTTTAATTTTTCATTTTCATTTTTTTCTAATTCAGTTGCATTTTCTATTTTTCTATAATATTTATTAAAAGAGTCATAAAAGCTATGAAAATAACTTTCAGTAATATTTCTTCCATACATTGTAACATCATATTGATGTTTTTTTATTCCTTTTTTTTCATTATAAAAATAATATTCATCAGATAAAATATGATTAAAATATTTTTGATATCTTTCTTCTCTGATATTGTCATTAAATAATAATAATTTTCCATAATTTTGTTTTTTAATAAATTTTTTTCCTGTATTTTCTAATATTTGAGGTAATTTTTGCATTCTTGAAGGAGAAGTTGAAATTGTTTTAGATTCATTTTGATTTATAATATTACTTGAATTATTACTTTTATTTAATTGAATATATGATGTAATATTTGTTGATGGATTATAGGTGGATAAATTTAAAAAACTATATTTGTAATTTCTTGAAGTATTTTCATTATTATATAAATTTTCGAAAACTATTCTTAAATCATGTTTTCTTTTTTTATTTAATTCTCTTATTGTTGTAAATTTATATTCTGATGGTAAATATTCATGAGAATAAAATCTTTTTTCATTTAATACCCTTTCAGTTTTACATGATTTATTTTTATCGGTATAACTGTTGATTAAGATTTCATCATTTAATTTTAGGTTCATTATTTTCAAATTATTTAATATTTATTAAAATATATTTCTTTGTTTTATTTAGATTATGAATAAAAAAAATATATTTTTAAGTTATTTGGATTTATTGTTTCTTACTTTAAAAATATACTATAGATAATCCAACCTAAACTTTAATTCTTAATCATAAATATCTATAATTCCTTTTTAAAGGATTATATAAATAATTATTATGCAAAGTAAAAATTATTGATTCTATGATTAGCTCAATAAATTCATTCATTTCAAATAATTCATTCTCTTAATTTAATCCATTGATATAATTAAGATTTTTATATATGACGATATTTCAAACAGAAAGAATAATTATGATAATGTAGTCAATTGAATTAAATTTATACATTAAAAGATTCTTTTAATATAATAGGAGAAGAGAAATAAGGAATTAAAAGAAAATATAAATTTATTGTTTTATTGTTTAATAAATAGTATTATAAAACTTATTGAATTACTATGAATAATAACTTAAAATTCTTCAGAATATTGATAGAAATAATTCATATTATATTAATGATTGAAATTGAAATCCAATAATATTTTAAAATATTGTTTTTTAGTTTTCATTCTAAATAATTAAAATCAATAAAAAGTAATTTATTAAAATATATTTAAATGGAGAAATACGAAATCCTTTCTTCAGATGAAGAAACACATGTATCTCGTAGAAGAGGAATTAGTTTAACACCTTTTTTTGTTTTATTATTTATAATAATTACAGGAGGAGTTGGAGTGTTTGTAACATATGAAAAAATTTCAAGAAAATCAATTGAACTTGGAAATAGTTTAACTCAAGTTTTTATAATTAATGAAGGAATTAACAGAATTAATAATATTCTTATTGATTTAGTTAATCGAGATAAAGAGTATGAAAAATTAATTGAAAAAAAATTAGTTACTCTAAAGAGTTTAAAAAATAGAACTTCAACAGCTAAAAATTTAAATTATAATTATTCTTCTTTAATTAAAACTTGGGATCTTAAAGTAACAGAAGGAAAAAAACTATTGGATGAAACATTAAAAATAAATGATATTTCTATCAAAGAAACTAATAAATTATTTACAACTTTATCTGATTCTATAAAAGAATATAAAAGTTTAACAAAGATTGATTCTAAAATTTTAGATAGTGATAGTGAATATGATTTAATTGAAAATTGGATTAAAGGAGATAAAAAATTTAATTATAAAATTCAAAAATGTTTTGAATTTTTAAATGAAACTTTATCTTTTAATGACACTTTACAAAAATATTATGATAAATGTATTGAAGGAAATAAAAAAGAAAATAATTCGATAGTAATTTTATACCAAACAGTTTATTATAATAGAATAGGAGCTTTTATAAAAAATAAGGGAAAATATAAGGAACAAACAAATTTTGTTTTTAATTTAAAAAATAAAATTAAATATGATATAGCAGATAATCTTATTCAAATTTCTAATACAACATTTCCTTCTTTTGGACTTGAAAATGTTCAAGGTCCTTATGATCTTAGAGTTTTTCATTCTGTAAATAAAAATAGTATTCAAATTAATACTACTATTATTAGGGAAAACGAAGTAAGAAATGTTGATTTACTACATATTGAAATTTTTCTTTTAAGTTAAACTAGAATAAATTTATTTTTTTATTTAAAAATTTTTGTTTTTAAATTTTGTTATTTTAAATTCCAATTATAAAATAAAGAAAATAATATATAAATCTATAAATAAACTTTCCATTTCAAAATTTATAATTTTATAAATATAGAAAAAAATATATATATAATATCCATATATAATTGAATTGAAAAATAAAAGCAAATAATTGTTTTAATATTTCATATATATTTCAAAAATGTTTTTTCTTCTTTACTTTTAATTATAGGTATCTAAAGGAAAAGAATAATTTAGGAATTCTTGAATTTTTTAAAATATTTTTCAAGAAAATTTTATATTATTATTATATTAATTAATAAATAATTAATAGTATTTATTTTTTTTAAAATAAAAATCCAAAAAAATAAAAATTTTCTGGAAAATTATATAATAATTAAGTTCTTAAAAAAATAAACATTGAAATTGTCTTAAATGCTTTAAATATAAAAAAAATATATAATTTAAATAATAAAAAAGTAAAGTTAATAAACTGAAAAAACATGAATGAATTTTCAAAAGCCTTACAAAGAAAATTAATCCTGCAAAATTTGGAGAATATATATTTAATTTGCATGCTTTGAATGTTTAAATCAAAAATAAATCATATAAATAATTCAATTATGAATGGTTCTGGTCATAAAAGATTTTAATCCTTTTTTTAATGTTTTACAGATAATTATTTGATTTAATAAATATTTATCAAATCAATCAAAGGATATTAAGTAGGTGAAATAAAAATTAAAATTTATGAATAATAAAAAATGGAATTTATTTTTCACAATATATAGATTTGGTTATTTTAATATTTTGAATAATTTTTCAGATTTCAATTTCAATTATTGTTTTTTATTTTCTTTTGATACAAAAAGAATATATCTCTTTTCTTTTTGTTATTTTATCCTTTGTTTTATAATTTTTTTTTTTCTTATTATTTGCTGCTTTAAAAATTTCTAATGGATTATCTTATTATTCTTATATTTTTTATACAAGTATATCATACATTTATTGTCGAAGATTTATAGAAATAGAAAAATGATAATTTGAAATTATTTAATTAATTGTGAAGATTTGTTTAATTTGAAAATATAATCTTTGAAAATAAAATAAATTGTTATTTTTTGATTTGATTAAACTTTAAAATAATTCTAATAAGAAATTTAATAAAATCACAAATTAAAAATATTTTTAATATTTTTATAAAATTTATTAAATAATATAGAATTAATGTATTTAAAAAACATATTATGTTGTTAGGGATTATTTTTTTACTTTTTCTTCAAATTAAATCAGAATCAAACTATCTAATTAAAAACATTTCTTCATTTGAACAAATTTCATTTAATAATAGTAATTATTCTACAAATCAAGATATAGTAATTTTCAGTTTTAAAAACAAAGATTTTTCAAATTTAATTTTCTCTAGACAAGATAATAATAAAGGAGATATTATAATATATTTCTATGATCAATTTGAAAAAATAAAAAAAGAAAATGGTAAATTTGTTGGTTTTCTTCAAGAAGATAAAATATCTGAATCTAATAATCAAGATGCTATTTATTCCAATATTAATTCAAATCAAATTTATTATTTTGTTTGTAAATTTAATATGTCATTATCATCTAAATATTATTATAATTATATAATTATGATTTATAACCAAAGAAGTTATTTTGAATTATCACAAAATTCATTAATTGAAGAAGATAAATGTTTTATTTTTAGATCTACTGGAAATTTTAAAATTCAGATTAAAGATATTATTTTGAATTCTTTTTTACATATTCAATTCTTTCAATATGAGTTTTCCTCTTCTCTAAAAGTAATAATCAATGAAAATGAAACTAATTTTTATAATTTAAATCAATTAAATAAATTTTTCGAAGTAGAAATTTATTCATTTATTGAAATTCTTTATGTAGTTGATAATCCTTTAATAAATAGATTTTGTATTAGTTTTACTCAAAATGAATTTGTAATAAATGATATTTTAGAAAATAAAAATATAAGTTTGTATTCTGATGGTACATATTATTTTTATTATATAAAAGATTTTGATTTAGAACTAATTTATTCTTTAAATATTACACTTAATAATTGCTATAAGCCAAAATTTTATTGTCAGACAACTGATAATAATGATATATCTTATATTCCAAATAACTTTTCACTTTGTGAAATTTCTTCTTTTAAAAATGATTCTTTTATAAATAGTTTTTATATAATCGAATATCAAGAACTTTTTTCTAACAAAGGAACTTTTTTTATTAAAATTAATTGTATTTTATATAATGATAATTATAAACAGATAAATTGTATATCGGCAAAAGTATCTCAAAATTCTTTATTTAATTTGAAATTATTAAATAATAAATTAGTTAAAATATTCTTAATCGCATTATTTTTTCTATCAATTATATTAACAATTATTTCAAACAATAAATCAATCGATTATACCAAAATAGAAGAATTTGATAATCTAAAACTTTCAAATATTAATCGAAGAATACCAGATGATTTAGAAAAAGAATTAATAAAGAATAAAAAAGATATTGAAGAAGAAGAAGAAATCTTGGAAGATTAAAAATGATTATGATTATGAAATTAATTTATAAGTTAAATTTAAATATTTAAATATCATCTAAAAAATACTAATTAATTTATTAATGGAATAAATCTTTTTTAATCTTATATAATATTTATTATTAAACAATTAATAATTAAAAGATTAATTCCACTCAGAAAAAGTAAATATATCTTTTAATATTAATTAATTTATTATTAAATGGACAACATAAAAAAAAAAATTGTAACGGAAAAATTTTTGATATTCTTTATAATTTTAACATTAATTTCTTTTTCAAAAACCCAAGAAATAATTTTTAAAACCGATTCATTATGTGAACAATTTGGAAGTAGTTTAATTTCACATATTTTTCAAAATAATACAAATTCAAAAAATTCAATAAACCAAACAAATGATTTAAATGAAAAATTTGAAAATATGACATTTAAAGATATAATAAAACATTCAGGAACAGGGTTAAATGATTTAGGAGATTATTTTGGTTGTAAAAGAAATAAATTATCAGAATATTATATGATGAATATTATTTCTGGTCAAAATTCTTTAGTTCAAACAACTTTAGGTTTTTGTTATTATAAAAATTGTACAAAAGATTATTTTCAAAACTTCACTAATAAATTATCAAATATAATATATAATAATACATTATTAAATACTAATAATACTTTAATTATAAATTTCATAAATCCTGATGAAGAAATTGAAACAACAAAAAAATATTATGGAAGAGCTCCAAAAGTAACAATAATATTAATAATAATAATAATAGCTTTTGAAGTAATAATTACAATATTAAATCCAAAAAATAAAATATTAAAAGCATTTAATTTCATATCAAATGCAAAATCAATATTAACAGTTAAAAATCAAAATAAATTATATGAGCATTTACGTGTTTTTGATGGATTAAGATTTTTTAGTGCATTTTATGTTGTTTTTGGTCATACATGTGTTTATCCTTTAGCTTATGGAGCAAAAAATGCAATTGAATTAGTTTATGCTTCTAAAAAATGGCATTTTGCTTTTGTAACAAGTGCTTATTATGCTGTTGATATTTTTTTTTATATGAGTGGATTTTTTTTCGTATTTTCAATTCAAAAATATTTAAATAAAAAAATCAATAAAGTTAAAATTTTACTCATGGGAATTTCATTAAGATTTATTCGTCTTTTACCTTTTATGTTAATTGCTATTTTTGGTTTTACTTTTTTTTTACCTTATTTAAGTTACGGACCAAAATATTCTATTATTGATAGTTTTAATAAAACTTGTACAAAATATTATTGGCATAATTTACTTTTTATTAATAATTTTATTATTTATTCTACTAATCCAAATGAAACTAGTTGTTTTAGTCATGGATGGTATCTTGCTTGTGATATGCAATTTTTTATTTATTCTATGTTAGTTATGATTATTTTTAATAATAAACCTCATGTTAGAAAATATATATTTATTATTACTTTTATTCTTTGTTCCTTTATACAAATTTTTATTGTTTATAAATATAATTTTTCATATAATGATATGATTCATACTAGTGATCAAGTCTCAAATTTAGATCAATTACAACTTTTTTATATTAGACCTTATGTTAGGATTACACCTTATTTAATTGGGATTTTATTTGGAGAATTTTTTTTAGAAACAAAATTATATAAGAAATATAATTCAAAAGAAAAAAAAGAAAAAATAAGTGAAAAAGAAGAGCTTGATATTAATACAATAAATAATAATAATTTAAAAAAAAAAGATATTAAATTTACTCTTTTAAATTCTTCCATAATTAATAGTTTTTTACCAAATGAAATTCAAAATTATAAAAAAGAAAATACTAATGAATCAATGATGAATGAAATTCAAAATTCAAATATTTCATCCTTTAATATAGAAATGAATGAAGAAGAAATTTTTGAAAATTCGAATAATATATATTTTAAAACAAATAGTTTCTTAGAAAAAAACGATTGTGTTTGTTGTATAATAACAATATTATCGTTTATTTTATTTAATTTAGTTTTGTTAAATTCAAATATAAGTAATAGAGGAGAAAAAGAATTAAGTACATTTTATGCGGCAATGTTTCAAACTTTTGGAAAAGTTTTTTTTGTTCTTCCAATAGGAATAATTATTCATTTAACTTTTCTTGGTAAATTAAATATTTTAAGAAAATTCTTAAGTTTAAAATTTGAAACTCAAATTTCAAGAAATTCTTTTGGAATTTATGTTGTTCATTTATATTTTCTTGGTATATTCTTTTTCAGTTAT
>JAEEGK010022032.1_pt1 | contig 13421 bp, 9 predicted proteins | sample 8958771 | NCBI WGS metagenome assembly JAEEGK01 (sample SAMN16246547, study PRJNA631951) | gut metagenome | biome: gut microbiome; feature: rumen; material: SC-attached | host: Bos | place: Iran: Karaj | collected 2018-10 | reverse complement strand
TGACGGTCTTAATATCGTTACGCACAAATCCGGTGGACTTGGCGATCTCTTGAATCAGTGCTTGTTTAGTTATATTTGCCACGGCTTAAATATAGGTTTATCAATGAGTTAGCGTACCGGTCTGAATGAAATTAAACAATTTTTTCGGGCTCTAGTTGCGGAATATTTGTGGATAATTGTGGTTAAAATGTTGAAAAGTTTCAGGCTCAGAAATTTGGAAGTGTTTCCGAATACCATACTTAGCCCCATGGATGGGGTGACGGACGCCCCGTTCCGTAGACTTTGCCGCGTTTTGTCGGGAAATCGCATGGGACTTCTGGTATCGGAGTTTGTTCCGACGGACGGAGATGCCGTTTTTTGCCTGGATGGCCACAAACAGCTGAAGTTTTTCCCCGAAGAAAGGCCTTTCGGGGTGCAGATATTCGGAAGATTCCCTGACCGAATGGCCGCAGCCGCTAAAAAGATTGCCGAAAACCTGCATCCGGAGTTTATCGAGGTGAATGCGGGTTGCCCGGCGCCGAAGGTGGCGGGGAAGGGGAGTGGCTCGGGGCTGTTACGCGACTTGCCTCGCTTGCAAGAGATTTTGCACGACGTCCGAGCAGCCTTGGATGCTTCTAGCGTGGATATTCCCCTGACGCTCAAGTGTCGCATAGGCTGGGACGACGAAAGCATTAACGTAATGGAAACGCTGAAGATCGCCGAGGGCGAAGGCGTGGAAATGCTCACGGTGCATGGCCGTACCCGCTTGCAGGGGTACAACGGCCTTGCCAACTGGGACTGGATTGGCAAGGTCGCGGCCGCGGCCAAGATTCCCGTGATTGGCAACGGTGACGTGAACAGCGTGGCTGTGGCGCGCGAACGACTGGAAACCTACGGCGTATCGGGCGTGTCCATAGGCCGCGGCGCTATGCATAACCCGTGGATTTTCGGACAAATTGCCGATGCCTGGGAAGACAAGCCCGCTCATGAAATTACGGCTGAAGAAGCCTTGGATGTATTCCCGCTTTACTACAAGTTTAAGCTAGAAGATGGATCCTCTGAAATGGGTGCTCTTGGACGCTTGAAACAGCTTGCCGCAAGGCTTTGCAAGGGATTTGATGACCCTGAAATGCAAGTGCGTCAGACCCTGCTTACTGCGCAAACACCGCAAGAATTTTTTGAACGCCTCGAAGTGTTGAGAAATGGTGTTGTGAAATTTATGCGCTACGATCCGAACCGTTTGGTGAACCTGAACGGAGCTAAAGAGACCGAACTGAAGTTCGGGGATCAGTTTGCCGGAAGGTAAATATTTTTTATATGAAATTTTTTAGATAAACTGTTTTCTTTTTAAAACGCCTTATTTGTGGTGTATTGTCTAGAAAAGAAAGAGCTTGTATAAAAAGTGTATGACAAAGTTGCTCTATTAAAAAAGAAGCGCTTCTAAAGAATTTATTTTGTGCGAAAAAAATAACTGTACCTAGTTTGACAACGGGAGAAAAATAAACTATTGTTAAAGAGCTTTTTTAAGGGAACGGACTATGGCAATAGTAAGCGTAAGAATGGAAGACGAAACGAAGAGAAAATTTGAAACATTCTGTGATTCCGTAGGAATTACTGTTTCAGCAGCAGTGAACATGTTCGTGAAAATGACAATCCGTGAAGATCGGTTGCCGTTTGATGTAAAAGGACATTCGCTTGAGCAAATTTCGGAGGTTGTTCATGCGAAAGATGTCGGTTAAAATTTTTCTTGCTTAATCATTATAGAAAGCCGCCCGCGGGGCGGCTTTTTGCTTGTAAAGCACATTGTCTTTTATTTATTATACAATGTATCAACAATGTATTATTTGTTTTGTAAAATAATTACTTTGTTATTATTAATATGATTTATTTTGTTCATATTATTTTAATTTATAGTGTGTAATTGATAAGTTGAAAAATGAATTTATTATTGAGCCTTACAGAAAAGTGTAATTTGCGCTGCAGTTATTGTTACTACAAGTCAAGTCAGGTTGACCGTGAACTTGAAATGAGTGATGAAATTCTTGAAGAGGGAATTAAATTAGCCCTTGATAGAACAATCAAATTAAAACACGAATTTTTTAATATCACGTTTTTCGGCGGTGAGCCTCTTTTGCGTATGGACGCCATTCGTAAAGGTATTAAATTGGCGAAGTCGTTGGTGAAATTGCGGCGTGAAGATCTCCCTAAAAATTTTCGTTTGCGATTTGCAGTGAATACAAACGGGACCCTTTTTTCGAATGAAATCTTGGATTATTTTCAAAAGGAAAAAGTCCAGATATATTTGTCGTTAGATGGCCCAGAAAGAAGGCACAACATCTCTAGGGTGAAGGTTGATGGTAAGGGCTGCTTTAAGGATATAGCTCCCTACATTCCAAGGCTGGCCGCAATGGATGCTACCGTTCTGTCGGTAGTCACCCGCAAGCACGTGCGAGGGTTGGCAAAATCTGTTAAGTGGATTTTTGATCAAGGATTTCGTGGTATGTCTACCGCCTTAGATTTTGACGGTAGCTGGACTGGCGAAGACATGGATGCGCTGGCTTTGGAATATCAAAAAATGGCTTTATTTTGGCTTGATTATAGAAATGCGGGAAAGGATTTTTATCTGGGAACAATACAAGATAAAATCACCTATCGAGTTCTTAATGTCAGACAGAAGGAACAGTCCTGCTTTATCTCCAAAGGAGGGCTAGGTATTGCTGCGAACGGTAACGTGTTCCCTTGCAGTCGTTTTATTACCAGTGCGCCTGATGCAAAGTATGTCTTGGGTAATGTGCTGGATAAGGGACGGGATATGTTCTCGAGTCCAGTAGCGAAAGACGTTTGCCGTTTCTTGAAATACGAAAAACCGGAATGTAAGGGCTGTGCGATTAAATACCGATGCTCTGCGCATGAATGTGGTTGTACTTCTTTTTATACGACGGGATCAATTTATGGTGTTTCGGCTGAAGTATGTACCCATGAACGAATTTTGACTGCGATTTGTGACGAAGTCTTGGAGAAACGTCAAGCTCTTGGTGAATTATTCTAACTCTCTAACCCTAAAAAAAGGAAAAAACAATGGCTACAAAAATCGAAAATAAAAAAGTTGCCAAAAAGGCTACAACTACCACCGCTAAGCGTAAGGCTGTGCTCGGTTTCGACGGGACGAAGGGCTTCCTCGTTGACAGGGGCACATTTGAAGTGCTCAGACCCTATAAGGTCAAGGGTGAAATTGCCGGCTATATCATTGATCGTGAACTCTTCAAGGCTGCTGAATATAAGAAACTTGAAAAGGCTGTGAATGCCAAGGCAACTGTGGCGACCAAGGCTACTGTCGCTACGAAGGCTAAAACTGCGGCAAAAAAGAAAAAGTAATTTTTCCTTATTGTGAATAAAGCGAAAATCTAGCTTGCGTTGCAGGCTAGATTTTTTTTCGAATTGCAATTATTTTAAAAAGAATTGTAAATCAAAAACCCACTCGCAAAAAATTGCGGGTGGGTTCCTTTTATGGCTACTGTGCTAATTAGATGAACTCGGCTTTAGTTTTTAAGATGTATGTCAACTTGCCGGTGTTTCCTTCATTTACGTTAGCTTCGCTATAGTAGGTATTGTCCCAAGTTACCATCATCCAGGGGTCAAGTCGATTTTCGTTGTCAAAAATGACATCGATTCCTGTCATGGGGGAGTAATAGGTGTCTTTTGTGTAACACAGATAAATGTATTCGCCCTTGGCACCTTCGTTTAGATTAACGTTAATGCGTGTATATGATGATGTTCTGCCTTGGTAGTTTATTGATTTTGAAGTCCAAGTCAGTGGGGTGTTGCTTTGAATGAGAATTATATTTGTAATCGGGGTTGCCGTACTAGAGTAACTATAGTTACAATAGATGTACTTTCCTCCGCAACCGGCATTTAAATCCTTGTCGATGAGTACTGCTGATGCGGGGACTAGTCTTAAGGCTTTTGCCCTTGTAGATTCTGAGGCCATGCGAATTTCTGATATGAATTCTCGATTGGCAACGGGGAGCGAAATGTTTATGCTGTTGTTTCCAGAGACGGAAACGTTAGTGGCGTATTTTTGCCATTTTGAAACGGAGTCAAGACTCTTGCATGCCCAGATAGAATATGTGCCACTCTTGACAGCTGAAGTGTAGAAATGACCGTTTTCGTCTGTCTTCAGGGTGATATCTTGTTTTCCGGCTGTGCACATATGTGATTGCCCGCTGCCGGCTTTAATTCTGATGGTGACGTCCTTAAGAAGGTTTCCGGTAGAAGCGTCTCTTACAATGCCTTGGAGAGAATATCCTCTTGAAGTTGTTATAGATTGGAGTGTGATTGTTGGCAAAATGCATCGTTTAGAACAACGCTGTGAAGTTAGGTTGATTGTTGTGCTGTTGCTTTGATATCCGTCTGCTTCGAAAGTTAATGAATAGGTATAACCTCGATCGAAAACGAGTTCAAATCGTCCATCCGATGATGTGTAGGCGGTCCTATAAACGGAAGTATTGTTCTGTTTTTTCATGGTAACCTTTGCGTCGACAATGGGGTTGCCAGAAGTGTCTTTTACGTATCCGCTCAATGTATAGGAAAGACCGTCGTCGCCAACAAGGATGACTTCGACTTCGTCAAATGCCTGGGCGACAACTTTGACCTTCTGTGCGGTAATTTTCATTGTCCTAGCGGCTTTTAAAACGGCTGAGCGGAAGTCGAGGAAATTGCAGAATGGAGTGAGGTAGAATAGGGACTTGTAGAAAATGGTTGCGAGTTCTTCGGAATTGTTTTTTGTGGGCCAATTCTTTTGCATAATGTAAGCTGCATGAGATAAAATGCAACTACAGGTGTGAACTTCGGTAGACGTCATTTCTGAATATTTCGACGGATCGCCCATTGCTTTGGGGTTGTCGAAACGGCGGATTGATCCGATGGTTAATTCTTCGCCCATGGTGTCGAGAATGCCGTCTTGGATAAATTCGCCAAGAATGTCTGCAACGGCTTCGTTAATACCGCCAGATTCTCCTGTATAGCAGCTGCTTGCTTCCCAAATGCTGTTTTCTACGGCGTGTGTGAATTCGTGGGCAAGAACATCGACTGGGCGGGCTATGCTACTTCCGTTGCCGAGGCAGATTTCTACCCAGTTGGAATATCCGGATGAGTAAAATGCATTCGTATAGGCACTGTTGCTGGGATGATAATTCACGACTATGTGAATGGGGAGACTGTTTCCGTCGGCGCTTCTTCTTCCAAAAACATTGACGTAATAGTCAAATATTTTGATCATGTTGTTCATTGCGGTGATGGCGGCGGGATGTTGATTTCCGATAATGCTCGCATCGTTGCCGGTTGCAAATATTTCTGCACCTACGCGGTCTCCATTTGCGCTGCATTCGCGAACGGAAATGTCTCTTCTTACGTCGTATAATTTACGTGTTCCATTGTTTGCGTAAACAGGATAATTGATTCTTGTAGAAGCAAGAGACATTCCTGAGCATATGATTTCCTGACCGAAATCAATTTCGGTGGCGTAAGAATGTTCTATGGCGCCTGTTTTGGCGTTTACAAAGTAAACGTTTTGCGGTGTGCATATTTTCCAGCAAAGGATGCCTTTTTCTGAAGCGTTAACATAGTAGAAAAGGCCTTCAGAACTGAATTCTGCAGCTTTTTCTTTTTTCTGGATTGCTGCTACGGCGTCGTTTTCGGTGATTGTGGCTTTGCTTTCGTCTTGTATCGGCGTGTACAGACCGCTTAAAGATTCCATGTTTCCTTCACCGTCGGTGGATAAGACAAGCTGTCTACCAAAAACGGGAATGTCTCGATGGTATTGTTGTAAGCGGAAAAATTTTGTTTCGGGGCCTAGGTTAGTTGTGGAAACATTTTTTTCTTTGAATTCTTGTTCGGCGTTTTCAAATCCCATCAAGTTGTGAATACTGTTCAATGCGCTGATGGCTTTTTTTGATGTTGTTATCTTGGTGTCGACAATTCTACCATTGATGAAAGAAGGCCTTTTTTTTCCGTTCAGAACAACATCGAAAAGACTGTCTTTGTTGATTTTCTCTGCGTTAAGTCTTTCTTCTGCAGCCGTTTTTGCTTTAATGGTTGGTTTGATTTTGGTAAACTTTGGAGTTTCGAAAACGCCTTTCTGTGCTCTAAGAATTTTTAATGATGTTTCGTTTGTGTTACCCATGGAATGATCCTTTTTTTTGTTTTTGTTTAATTTATTGATACTCATGTATGTTTTTTCAAACAAATTTGTATCATTTGCATGTAAATATATAATGAGAAAAGTATGTTTGTGACTTGTAATTTTTTACTTTGGTTGTGTTTTTACATACAAATAAAATTTTATTGTATTATTTTGTGTAGAATTTTTATTTGTGTGTTTTGACAATGTGTTTGTTGTGTAATTCAATGTGTTTTGTTGTGTGATTCTTTTTTGAACTTTGTGATTGAAAAGATTTTACAATAACGTCTTTGATTTGACATGTTTTTTTGATACACAAAGAACATGGATTCATTTTTTGTCAGAAAAGCTTGCTTGCTGTATAAAAGAGAGTATCATGAGGCTTTTCTTCCCCAAATATTCCAATTTGGAGTAATTTATAGCCTCTTTTAGGGGCTTTTTTTGTGGGTTATTGTTGCAAATGCCCTGTTTTCTTATATATATTAATGTCAAGTTGTTCTTAAGAAGGGAAAAATATGAAGAACAAAATATTTGCCTATAAGGATGCGGTAGCTTTCGAAAACGAGCTATTCTTGTTTAGCAAGTGGTGCAAGGAACATGGCTCGCCGAAAATGTGTTTCCAAATTCACTCGACAATATTGGATCCCGAAAAATTGAAGCCCGTTTGGGACATTCTTGAACGCGTGTTCCCCGAGATTCCGTGGTTCGGTAACTCAACCAGCGGAAATATTGTGGATTGCGAGCAGACGGTCGACATTTCTGTGTCTGCAATCATTTTTGAAAAGCCCACCAGCAAGTTCAAGGTTTTTCAGTATGACTTTTCCAGGGAGTCTGTCGGTGGCATTGCTAGCCAGATTGTGGCTGAAGCGGACCAGAACCCTTGGGTCAAGGCTGTAGAAATTTATCACTGCATTTCCCCCTTCTCGACAACGGCTCTTTGCGAAGGGCTTGACGGCCTTGCTGCGAATATCCAGGTTTTTGGCGGCATTGTTTGCTCGCCCGATATTACGAGTCCAAATTCCTGCGTGTTCTCCTCTGTGGGCGGTTTTACGAAATCCGGCCTTTTGGTCGTATTCTATGGCGGCGCAGATCTTTATATTGAATCCCGTAAAATTAGTGGTTGGAAGCCTATTGGACGTAACTTCCATGTGACCCGTTCGGAGGGCAATATTCTTTATGAATTGGGTGGCGTTCCGGCCTACGAGGTTTATAACAAGTACCTGAACATCAAGAACGACAGCAATTTCTTCTACAATGCGCTAGAATTCCCGATGCTTTACGAGCATAATGGCGTTTCGATTGTGCGTGCAGCTGGCGCCAGCAATCCGGATGGTTCGCTCACCATGTCTTCGGATATTGACGAAGGTTCTATTGTCCGCTTGTCGTATGGTGAACCGCAGCTGATTGTGGAAAAAATCAAGGCGGAAAGTGAAGCGTGTGAACGGTTTGCGCCCGAAGTGCAGCATATTTTCTCTTGTGCCGCTCGAAAGGCGTTTTGGTCTCAGCGTGAACCGACTTACGAAATTTCTCCATTCAAGGGGTTGGCTTCTAGTACAGGTTTCTTCTCACATGGTGAATTCCTGCGCGAAAAGGGCCACTTGAACCAGCACAACATTACGCTCGTGTTTGCCTCGATGCGCGAAGGCCCTGCGGTAAAGCACGAACATGCTCCTGTGGAAGATATCCAAGATGGAATGTCTACGCGTTTGCCGCTTGCGGCCCGTATGGCGACCTTCATTCGCGAAACTTCTTTTGAACTGGAACAGATTAACAGCAAGCTGCGCGTGATGAACGAACACTTGCAAGATGTCGCGACGACCGACGCTTTGACTGGTCTTGAAAACAGGCTTGCCTTTGACGAACTTCTTAAGACGATTAGCCAGGAGGATTCCGAGGCAGGTACCTGGACCATGGTGTTGATGGACGTGAACGGTTTGAAGTACGCAAACGACACCTTTGGCCATCAGGCGGGTGACGCCTTGATTGTGGCTGCGGGTAACGCTATCAAGAGTGCTTACGGTGCAACAGGAAATTGCTTCAGAATTGGCGGTGACGAATTTGCCGTGGTGACGCGCGCTCCACTGGATTCCTTGTTCGTGCTGTATAGCAACCTGCAGAAATGCATCGAAGAATACAACAAGGACGCTTTGTACCACTTGTCCATTGCGGTGGGCGAAAGCCGCCTGCGTAGCGATTCCGGCGTTCGCAAGTCTATAAGCGACTGGAAAATGGAAGCCGACTTGAACATGTACCGAGACAAGGTGCGTTACCACAAGCCGGTGGAAAATAACGAAAACCAGAATCTCAAGGACTTGATTTCTTGCTTGATTACGGTGGAAGAAGCGAAGGATTCTTATACGGCGCATCATTCCGACCGTGTGAAGGCCTTCTCTGAACAGATTGCAAGGTTGCTGGGCCTTTCGGAAGGCTCTGTCTCGTTGATTACCCATGCGGCGCACTTGCACGATATCGGTAAGATGGGCATTAGCGACAATGTGCTTGGCAAGCCCGGCAAACTTACGGATGAAGAATTCTCGATTATTAAGCAGCATCCGGTGATTGGAGCGAAGATTCTGATGCAGTCCAACTACACCCACGAACTGGTGCAGATTGTGCTTCACCACCATGAACGCTTTGATGGCCGCGGTTACCCCGAAGGCCTGAAGGGCGAAGAAATACCTATCGGCGCCCGAATTATTGCCATTGCAGACTCTGTTGACGCGATGACGAGCAAGCGTGTTTACCGCGACGCCTTGTCGCTGGATTACTGCCGCAATGAAATTGAAAAGAACTTGGGCGTGATGTACGACCCGGCAATCGGTAAGGTTGTGCTGGATCATTGGAATGAGGTCGCCGATTTGCTCATGAAATTGCAGAGTGGCCGCCCCAAGGTGGTTTAGCCCTGATTCACTTTGATTGACAAATAATTAATGGACAAACGCGGGCTCAATCGGGTCTGCGTTTGTCATTGGTTGTAAGAGTTTTCCCCCTGTGACGATAGACACGGGATTTTGCATTTTAAATCAGGTCTTCTGTGGTTACATTGCCGTTTATGTATAAACAAGGTATATTTTTGTTATGACAATCTTTAAATTAATCCCTATCTGTTCTTTGCTTTTCCTTGCTGCCTGTGGCGACAATTCTTCTAGTGCAAGTAGCGACGACCCCGAAAATACATCCAGCTCTAGCGAAGAGACTTCGATATCTTCGAGTTCAACTAAAGGCGTTTTTTCTAGCACGACTAAAGATGTGTCGTCGAGTTCGGCCAAAGGAATTTCGTCGAGTTCAACCAAAGGAAAATCTAGCTCCAGTAATAAGAATCTTTCGTCTTCAAGTAAACAGGTATCTTCTTCTAGTGAAGCCTTGGCCGATCCGCTTGAAATTTTCAAGACTCGTGTACCGCAGAAAGACGTCTATACATGCAGTATGGATGATGGCTATATTAGCATGAAGCAATCCTTTGAACAGAGAGACTTTATTTGTTCCTTTAAGTATGACGGTCGGGAAGGTTTTATTTATGCGCAGGCTTCTCCGACTAGTTGCATTCAGTCGATGGGGCTTGATCCGGTCTACAGTACTGATACGGCTGTCATGTACATTGGCGGCAAATATACGCCGATAACGGACCTGGTTTATGATGTGGGTGGCAATCACCGTAACGACAATTTCCGCTTTACTTTTGAAGGCAAGGTCTATGAATATGACCATTCCTCTTATGGCTGGGGGTACCGTAAGTGCCACACGATGGATTGCCTTAGGGTTTATGAGGCCGACGGCGAAACGGAAATTTTGGATGGTTGCGCGTCCTTTGACGAAGATTTGAATAATGTGAGAAAGTTGCCTATCGTTTGTCGCTTTGCTGATGAAGAAGGCAAGTTCGACGATTTTACCGACACCTTTGAAATCTGTGAAGGCGATTTCAGACTTCAGTAACGCGGTGCGTTTGGGTAGGTCATTTTTTATGAAGCTGATTCTTGCCGCCATCACGATGGCGGCTTTGTGGGGCTGCTCCAATAGCTGTTCCCCCGTAGATCCGAATCGCCGTGAAGATCCCGACATTGTAGACCCCGATACGCTACCGGCCTTTGTCCAGAATGACGACGAATGGACGGGCTTTTACAAGGAAGATGGCTACGAGGCTTTGCGGAAGTTGGCGTACCCCTCCAAGACGGAGATGGGTACAAGTTACCTAGTGAAATTCATCATTACGGATTTCAACTCGGATAGCGCCGTTGTTCATTTTATGAACACGAAGAAGCGTCTGTTGCATTACGATTTTGCACGTTCGGTGCTGCATGACCCAAGCTCGCTTTCGGAATTCGAAAAGGAAGCATACTATGACACGGCGAAGAATACGGTTGCGGGAACGCTTGTGTATTATGCGACGCTTGATTCCATGGTGGCGCTCACGTTCTTCCCGACGGACTGCATCTCGCCTAAGCAGGTGGCCGCGGTGCAGCAGCTGATTGAAAGCCGCATGCTGTTCCTTGCTGCGGACGGTTCCAAAAATCGCCTGTTCTACATGCCGTCGGGGAGTGCCGCGGAGAAAGCTCTCGTTGAACACGAGGCCGAATTCAAGAAGGCGAATGTCCCTGTCTACACGCACGCGCAACTGTTCGGCGATGTCTTGCTCCAGATTATGAATACGGGAACTGCCTACGGAACGCTGGTAAAGTTGACTGCGGCAGAACTCGACACGGCAATCGTTTCGGCTCATGATATCTTGATTCTTGAAACGCTCCCGGCGGAGATTCCGCTTGTTGCTGCCACCATCAGCAAAGATGCGCAGACTCCGCTTTCGCATGTAAACCTGGCGGCGAAGGCGCGTAAGACGCCGAATATCGCGTTTAATGGAAACGATTTGCCCGACAGCCTGCTTGCACTTTGCGGAAAGCTGGTGAAGCTGGAAGTCAAGGCGAATTCCTATACGGTTGAACTCGCGACTCTTGAAGAAGCCCAGGCATTCTGGAATAAGAATGCGAAAAAGCCGATGACGCTTTCATTCGACTTGTCCGATTCGGGCTTGGTCGATTTTGCGGATCTTAGCTTTAAATCGTCAAAGTCTGTGGGCGTGAAGGCGGCTAATCTTGCGGAACTCCATAAGCTGTTGCCTGAAAATTCCCCTGACGGTTTTGCGGTGCCATTCTATCATTACAGCAATTTCTTGAATTATGCGCAAGTGACCGAAGAACTGTGCGAAAAGTCCTTCAGCGATTGCGGCAAGGAAGGCCGTGCGTCGGGCATTTGCAAGCAAGTTCTCGACATTTGTTCTGTAAATAAGGAATCCACGCTTCGTGACTACATTACTGCGGTCATTGGCGATGAAAGTTTCAAAACGAATACGCGCTTGCGCGAAGCGGTTCTCGACAACATCCGCTACATGTTCAAACACATTCCTGTTAATGCCGAATTTGGCAATGCGCTGGATGCGAAGGTGTATGAGCTCTATGGTGATGCCGGTGTGCGCCTGCGTTCTAGCACCAATTCCGAGGACTTGGCGGACTTTAACGGGGCTGGGCTTTACAAGTCCGTGAAGGCAACCCGTCGAGAAAAGGATTTGCCTTCCGACGAAATTCGCAAGGTGTGGGCGTCTGTGTGGAGTTTCAAGGCGTTCGAAGAACGCTCCCTCTGGAACATTGACCACATGTCGGTGCAGATGGCGGTGGCTGTCCACGAAGCTTTCCCTGACGAGGTGGCGAATGGCGTTATCATTACGCAGAATATCGCGGATTTTTCCGTCGCTGGAATTTACGCGAATATCCAGCTCGGCGAAACTTCCATTACCAATCCCGAAGGTGGTGAACGCCCTGAAATTATCTCGATTATTCCTTCCGCCGGACTCGGCGTGCAAAGCGTACTGTTGCAACATTCGACGCTTAGCCCAGATGCGCTGATTCTTACGGATAAGGAAATCAATGAGTTGTATCTGACTGTTCAGAAAATTCAGAGGTATTTTGCAAAACTTTATAATGAGTATCCTGATGCCTTTGCGCTTGATATTGAATTCAAGGTCATGGGGCCTGAACGCAAGCTGATATATAAGCAGGTGCGTCCTTACGTGATGTAATAATTATCTTTGTTGCATGAACGTTTTTAGGAAAGCTTTAGTTGCAATCGCCATTTGCGGGGTTGCCCTGTGCAGCTTTGCCGCCGATGTCAAACCCTATGTGGAAGCGGACGCGCTCCCGAATGCGCTGAACTTCTACCCGGCGCCCCCCGATACCATGTCGCCGCAGTTCATATACGATATCTCGCAGTATATGTGGGGCAAAACGATGCGTCTCGATTCTGCCCGTGCGGCCCTTGCGGTAGCCCAGGCGGTAGAAACCATTGAAGAAATGGCTGCAATGTTTAGCGAGCCCTTTGGCATGGAAATTTCGGCAAAGAAAACACCTGCCATCATGAACCTGCTCGAACGCGGAATCCGGACGCTTAAGCAGGTGGGGAGCAAGGCCAAAAGACATTACATGAGGCGCCGCCCTTACGACCGCTTCAATGAATCTACGCTTGTCCCTGCCGAAGAAGAAAGGCTAAGAACAAATGGTTCCTATCCGTCAGGACATACCATTCGTGCGTGGTCGATGGCCCTGTTGCTGATTGAAGTGAATCCCGCCGCCCAGGATGCCCTGCTGAAATACGCCTACGAATGGGGGCAGAGTCGCGTAATTGCAGGTTTCCACTGGCAAAGCGACGTGGATGCCTCCAAGATAATCGTTTCTAGCGCCTATCCGAGCCTGCATACAAATGAAACCTTCATGGCCGACATGCGCAAGGCCCAGGCCGAATTCAAGAAGCTGAAGGCTGCAGCTGGCAAAACCGCTGCAACGAAGGCCGGAAAAAAGTAAGTCCGCTTACTTGATTGAAGAAAATGAAAAAAACGCGGGCTCAATCGAGTCTGCGTTTTAAGTTTTAGATCCTTCGACTTCGGCGCACGCGCCTCCGCTCAGGATGACAATTTTCGACTAGCGGACGACTTTTCTGTCATCTGCGGTCATTTCGAGGAACTGGGCGACCGTCATTTGACCCTTATCGCCTTCCTTTCTCTTGTTGACAGCGATAACACCTTCAGCCTGTTCCTTTTCGCCTACAATAATCTTGTAAGGAATCTTCTGCAGTTCGCACTGGCGGATCTTGTAGCCGAGCTTCTCGTTGCTTTCGTCCACTTCCACGCGGACGCCGGCGTTCACGAGTTCGCGTTCCACGGACTTAGCGTAGTCAACGAACTTCTCGGAAATCGGGAGCACGCGGGCCTGAACCGGAGCGA
>JAEEGK010022030.1_pt1 | contig 13422 bp, 9 predicted proteins | sample 8958771 | NCBI WGS metagenome assembly JAEEGK01 (sample SAMN16246547, study PRJNA631951) | gut metagenome | biome: gut microbiome; feature: rumen; material: SC-attached | host: Bos | place: Iran: Karaj | collected 2018-10 | reverse complement strand
GAGAAACCGCAACATTGGCTTCTCCGCCGCCGTAATTGATGTCGAACTCATCAGCCTGGATGAACTTTTCGAAATTGGGAGTTGAGAGGCGGAGCATGATCTCGCCCATAGTAATTACTTTAGCCATTTTTCTATTCCTCTTTTAATCACTTATTTACAAGATGTACGGCAAATCCGCCGATTTCTTCTTTCATGTAGATAGCCTTGAGATTTCCCTTGGCATCTTTCTTGGCAGTGGACTCATCAAACTCTACACCGAGAACAGAACTGAGATAATTTACGGCTCTTTCGATGTAGTTTGTTCTGATAGCGATGTGACCGTTCTTTCCGAGATAGGGCTCTTTCATATATTCAACGGCACTTCCTGCAAATACGGATGAATTGCCGTTCTTAACAGGCATTCCGAATATGAATGCAAATCTCTGTGCAGCCTTAAGAGCATCATCCTCGCTGCCCATATTTACTCCGACATGAGCAAGTTCAAATCCGAGCATGGTCTTAACTGCTTCTCTTGTAAGTTCTTCGATCTTATCAAAATCACCGTTAGAAATAAGATCTCCGGGAACCATCCATGATCCGCCGCATGCGATTACTTTGGGGAAATCAAGATATGAATTGATATTTCCCGCATTGATTCCGCCGGTGGGCATGAACTTCATATTTACATAAGGAGCTGCCATTGCCTTGATCTTGGCAATACCGCCGCTCTGCTCTGCAGGGAAAAATTTAACTACTTCAAGACCGAACTCAATTGCGGTTTCGATCTCGGAAGGAGAATTTACTCCGGGGGTGATGGGGATATTCTTATCCACACAATATTTAACGATCTTGGGATTAAGTCCGGGGCTTACGATAAACTTGGCTCCTGCCTCAACTGCCTTATCAACCTGCTCGGTTGTAAGTACGGTTCCGGCGCCTACGATCATATCGGGATGAGTCTCGGTCATGATCTTGATAGACTCTGCTGCAGCTCCGGTTCTGAAAGTGACTTCCGCACAGGGAATACCACCTTTGCAAAGTGCATCTGCAAGGGGTGCAGCATCCTTGGCATCGTCGAGCTTTACTACAGGTACGATTCCTATTTTGCTGATTGTTTCAAGTATCGGTAACATATTCTTTATCTCCTATATATAAGCCGCACTATGCGGTATTAAGCATTAATCTTTTTCCATGGGATCCTTACCCATATAGGCAAGAAGTCCTCCGTCGGCATAGATTATCTGTCCGTTTATAAAATCGGAAGATCCGGATGCAAGGAAGATGGCAAGGCCTGTAATGTCCTCTGCCTTTCCCCAACGTCTTGCCGGAGTTCTGGAAATAATAAAGTTGTCATAAGGATGAAGAGATCCGTCTTTTTTCTTACGGGTAAGTGGCTCGGTTGCTTCGCTTTCCATATATCCGGGGCCTATGGCGTTGCACTGGATATTATGCATGCCGTATTCCGAGCAGATATTCTTGGTAAGCATTCTGAGTCCGCCTTTTGCGGCAGAATACGCGGAAACAGTTTCCCTGCCAAGTTCGCTCATAACGGAAAGCATGTTTATGATCTTGCCCCCTCCTCTGTTTATCATGGAAGGAATAAGGGCTTTGGAACATATAAAAGGACCGGTAAGATCAGTAGAAACCACGGATTCCCACTGTTCAACCGTCATCTCTGCAAGAGGAACTCTCCTGATGATAGAAGCATTGTTTACGAGTATGTCAATGGGACCGACTTTTTCCTCTGCAGCTTTTACAAAAGCGGTAACCTGCTTTTCATTGGTCACATCACATGCTGCGCCGTAAACATCTATTCCCAGCTTCTTATAGGCATCCAGACCCTTTTTTACCAGTTCTTTGTTCACATCGTTAAAAACGATCTTCGCACCTGCTTCGGAATAAGCTTTGGCAATCTCCAGACCAAGCCCGCAGGAAGCACCGGTGATCCAGGCAACTTTTCCATCAAGTTTAAATCTGTCCAGTATTGAAGACATATTCGCCCTCCGTTTACCCAAAACTCAACATCATAATAGCACAAGGTTTCAAATTATGAAAGTGCTTACATGACTTATTTTTTGCGATTTTTACCAATCACAGGTGACAGTGGGGACGCTACAATTTTGTCAGGTGAACCATCTGACAAAATTGTAGCGTCCCCGCTGTCACCTAAATCCACTATTTAAATGCCGGCCGGAGCGTGTTCTCAGGGTTAATCTTTAGTATTCGCAACTGGACACCTCCGATTACTTCCTCCCGGAACCGGCACCTTTACAATATGACCTTGAACAGTTGAGGTCAAGATATATTTGGAACTATCAATTCCTCGGATATATGCTTTCTGACCACTTCTTCCAGTTCAAGGGGATCAACGGGCTTTGACAAGTATCCGTTAAATCCTGCGTTCAGATACATCTCCATGCTTCCGGATACCGCGTTTGCAGTAAGTGCGATGATGGGGGTGTCCTTATTGGGATTGCTCTCGTCTTCCCTTATCATATGAAGAGTCTCTATTCCGTCGGGAGTGGGCATCATATGATCCATGAAGATCACGTCGTATTTACTCTTAAGAGACAATTCGTGAGCCTCTTTTCCTCCGAATGCCTTATCCATCTTTACCTTGGTATTCTTGAGAAGCGATACGAATACCTCAAGGTTCATCTCATTGTCATCAACGATCAGGACATGAGCCGAAGGAGCTGTAAAGGAAGGCTCATAGCGTTTTCTTTTTGCCTTCTGTGTCTTCTTATTAATTTTGACCGCACCGACGAATGTGGGATCTCCGATTTTTTGCGGTATCGTTACCGTGAAAACAGAACCTTCTCCGTACCTGCTGGAAACCTTAATGGTTCCTCCCATTCCTTCGCAAAGCTTTTTGGTAATGGCAAGCCCAAGGCCCGTTCCTTCGATATGCCTGTTTTTCCTGAGATCCACTCTGGTAAAGCTGTCGAAAATATGATCCAGATCCTCGGGATGGATTCCTATACCCGTATCGCTTACGGACAGTTCAAGATCGTAGCCTTTGTCCGTATAATCACCTGTTACTGATATTCTTATATATCCCTCATTGGTATACTTAACCGCATTGGTAATAAGATTAATAAGTATCTGTTCAATCTTGCCCTCATCACCGATAAGTCCGGTCGGCATACCGGGGTCAACGTCCAGTGCAATCCTCAGATTTTTATCCGATGCTCTCTTTTCAAGCATTTCTCCGGATGTGGCAGCAAGATCCTGTATGGAGTATTCTTTTTCATCAAGTTCGAAATTACCCGCTTCGATTTTGGAGAAATCAAGGACATCGTTGATCAGATTAAGAAGCAGATGTCCGGCCTTCTCAACATCTCTGGAATATCCCAGGATAACAAGATCTTTAGACTCTCTTGAGATCATCTCATTCATGCCAAGTATCGTGTTAATGGGAGTTCTTATCTCATGGGACATGGCGGAGAGGAAATCGCTCTTGGCATTTGACGCTTCAAGTGCACGCTTTTCCGCAGCGGCAAGTCTTTCATTTTTCTCTTCTATGGAAGCAACATATTCGCTGTCTTTGGTAACATCGTAAAACTCGATCAGATATCCGTAGATTGAATTTCCCAGAAATCCCAGTGCACGTTTTCTGCTGAGGAATTTCACCTCGCTTCTTAAGACTCTTCCGGATAACTTTAACGTTTCGCGGTAAACGATTTTCTGATCTATATCGTCTCCCGAATTCATTCTGTCAAAACGATCGAGAAGTTCGGTTATCTCGGGAAGATCATCCTTAAGCCTTCTGTCTATCTCCTGATACTGGAGATTCTCAAAATACTGACGTGCCAGAGGGTTTGAGCCCAGGTATTTTTTCTTTTGATCAAATACTATATAGGCATACTCTTCCATCTTCTCCCATGTACTCATGACATTGTAAGTCATATCGTACAAGCTGACCCTTTTGTAGATAACAAGTATGGTTATCTCGGTAACAAGGTATGCGATGGAATTAAATTCAAAATGCACGTCCAGCACTCTGTCGACGGCATAGATTATGACATTTGAAAATAGGAAAAAAGAATAAAGAATGGTCGTCTTGTAAGAAACGATATTCCTTCTTTTGACGGCAAACATACAGATATGAGCAACGGCGATAATGTACATCGCCAGCATGAAGTAATAGACATTATGGAACGGTCCGTATTCTTTGAGTATAACGGTATATCCGCCTCCATCTTCTATTGATACGCTCTTGTAATAAAGGGAAGATCTTCCGATGCTGAAGGTACAGCCGATGACAAATGTGGAGACCGCAGCAAGAAACAGTTTTACTCTGTGGGGAGGATGGATATCCGTGAGTTCCGCACCGATACAGAAAACAAAATAGGGCAGATAACATCCGCCCAAATAGATCAAAGAATTGCCTACTATCGCCGCCTCCACAGTCTTCGAAACAGCAACAGCCAAGTATCCGCCGTTAGCTACAACGACGCCACTCATCAGAAGAACTGTGTAGATGTCAGGTCTGATGCCCGATTCGATCAGCAGTACAATGTTCAGCACTGCAAATACTAAAGCGATCAGATAAATGCAGGTGACAATGTTCAATATTATTCAACCTTCATGAAATCCAGGTACTCACGTTCACTCATAGGTTTCGCATAATAGAATCCCTGGATGAAATCACAACCCTGTGCTTCAAACCAGTCGGATATCTCCTTTGATTCTACACCTTCAACGACTATTCGTGCACCCATACTTTTAATGAGTTTGATGGCTTCTTCAAGAATGCGTCTCTTATCGGGATCTTCAGCCTCATCCGTAAGGGATTTATCAAGCTTGATAACCTTGTAAGGGAAAGACATGACTCTGTGAAGATTTGAGTATCCCGAGCCGTAATCATCCAGTGAAAATCTTACGCCCTCGGCAGAAATCTCATGCATGGTCTCCAGAACTCTCTCGTAAGCTCCGTCCGCAGCAGTCTCCGTGATCTCAAAGTTGATCCAGTTTGGATCTATATTGTATTCGGCCATATACTTCTTGATCTTGGCCGCCATATCCGCCTGCATGCACTGAATGATGGACAGGTTGACTTCGATATAATCAACACCCAGTTCTTCGGGAGAATGCTGGGATAAAAATCTGCAGACATCCTTTATTACGAAATCTCCGATGTGCACTATCCTGCCGGTCTTCTCTGCAGCAGGGATAAATACCGAGGGGGATATGGATCCGAATTCTTCGGAGTTAAGTCTTATGAGAGCTTCGGCACATTTATAGGTCTTATCCTTAAGGGAATAAATGGGCTGATAGTACATCTCAAATCTGTTATGTCTGATGGCATCCTCAATGATGGAATCGATGGAATTAAGGATGACAAATTCTCTGTCAAAAGAGATCTCGGAATAAGAGACGGGCTTCCATGGTTCAATGAGATTCTGTATGCGCTCCGAGAACTTCATCAGTTCTTCTTTGTCGGCTATATCGTCCGGTACGAGAACTGAGCAGATACACATATCAAGCTGTACATCATATCCCGCTCCGGAGTATCCTTCACAGTATCTTTCTACCAGCTTATCGATCTGCTTTTTAATGATATTGCGGTCAAACCTTCCCTGCAGGATATTGGCATACAATCCGCCTCTGAGGTAATAGAAATCTGATGTGGACAGCAGGCCCCTGTATCTTTCTTTTACCAGGATATCGGCTACGGATCTTAAGATCTTTCTGTAAACCCTGATATCGGTAAGGCTTCTGATCTCGGAGTCGTTGGAGATCTTACAGAAGATGACTATTCCTCTTCTGCCGCTTAAGATAAGGTTTTCAATATCGTTCTCAAAGGGAATGTAGGATGAAAGACCTGTCTCAAGGTCGATGGATTCATCCGGTCTGAAAACGAAGAATGCAAGCATAAGAACAGAAAGGGATGCTCCGAACATTCCGGTCATGAGCTGGGGATACATATCCTGAATAAGGATTGCCAGCACGTTGACGGGATAAACAAGAAGCATTGCAAGGAATTTCTCGACACTCAGTCTCTTCCTGATGATAAAAAGCTGGATCAGGCTGAATATCATGAAATAGAATCCGAAATAATCATAAACGGACATAAGATCGCCGCGAACGTATGAAATACCGTCGGCTGAAAGTATGTAATTAAAGATACGCTGATTGAAAAAGTTTGAATAAACTAAGATCAGATATCCGATAAGCGGGAAGAAATAGAAAAATCCGATCCTGAAGTCAGATTTGATACGGCTCCATGTGCCGCTCATGATGCCGTAAAGCCTGATGAGAAGCGGCATCTGAAGTGCCCTCAGGAAACAGAAAATATAACCCATTACGAATCTGAAGACCACCGAAGAACCTATGGCCGTATTCTCGTTGTAGGGAAGAGCTCTGAGTATATCAAAAATACAGCTTAAGATCATAAGAATCGCAAGCTGTATAAATGCTCTGTTCAAACCTCCGCGGTACATCTTACGCAGAAGAAGCGATACAAGTATCGCAAGCAGTACGAAGATGGAACAAATGTCGAAATAATTTACTCTGTCAATGATCTGCAACTAAAGGACTCCCCCCCATGTAATCCGCTGCAATTATTATACATTTTCAGAGTAACTTAAACAACTTAAAAAAACTTCTCAAAAAAGCACATCTTTAAGGCAAATTAAGGGTTTATTGGCATCGTAATCCCAGCTGTGATGCGCTCCCCCGGCACACCATTTCTCATATTCACATTCTTTACAGTCTTTATTCATTTCAGAGAGATGTTTTCTGAAAATTTCAAATCTGTTATTCCAGGAATCCGTAAAAGAATCCGTGTTTACATTGCCGTATATAACCTCATCCCTCGGCATGATATCAAGACATGCCGTAATGCTGCCGTCAGCTCTTATGGATGCGGTAAACACGCCCGCATTGCACAGGAACATCCTGTCTCTTACATTACCTTCAAGATCTGCTCCCAGAAAATGTGAACAGCCGTATTCTACGGGATAACCTGCTCTTCTCTTCTCCAGGATAAAAGAAAACAATCTTCTCTGATCCTCGGGAGTAAGAAGCATATCCGGGTATTCCAGAGCGCGTCCTATGGGCTCGATGCCTATAACTCGCCAGGAATCAACATCTATACCGTCAACCACCTTAAAGAGCTCATCAAGTTCCGTGATATTTTTGTGATTTATGACCGTGGTTATCTGAATGGCATGAAAGAAGTCTTCATCGATCAGATTTTGGATTCCTCTCATAGCCAGCTTATATCCGCCCTTAAGGCCTCTTTGTCTGTCATGAGTTTCTTCCAGTCCGTCTATACTTACGGAGATGGTAGCCATTCCGCATTCTTTCAGACGATGTGCGGCTTCTTTGGTGATAAAGGTGGCATTGGAGGTCATGCCCCAGACAAAGCCCTTTTCATGTATGTAAGAAACGATATCAAAAAAGTCCGGACGGAGCATGGGCTCTCCCCCGGTGATACAGATCATTATGCGCTTCTTGTCGAAATTCTCGGCGACCTCATCAATAACTTCTTTGATCTTATCAAAAGAAAGTCCCGTGGGAATTCCGGGCTCACATCTCGATCCGCAATGGAAACACTTTTCGTTACATGAAAGTGTGAGTTCAAAAAAAAGATGTCTGAGGTCAGGCTTAGTATAAAGCCTTTCCCTGACCTCAGACCTTTTATCCAGAATGTTCTTCTTAAGCTCCATCATTTCGGGAGCTTCGGCAGAATAATCCTTGAATTCTTTAAGAGTCATTACAAATCCCCTTTAAGGTTCGGGCGGTCCGTAAACCGGAGCAATAGGCTGGGCCATATCATCCGGTTCTTCGGATGTTTCGATCGAATCATCATATGAGAAATCTTCGGGAGGGCCGTAAACCTCCTCTATAGGATCTTCTATATCGGGTGGAGGTCCGTAGACAGGCTCAGTCGGTACATTGACATCATCGTCAAAGTATTCGGGAGGTCCATACACCGTTTCAATCGGACCGTCGACGTCTTCCTCGTCTATAACGGGAGGTCCGTAGACATCAGGCTGAGGATCATTCTGGGGCGGTCCGTAAACACCAGCATTAACAGGACAGCCGGTGAGTCCCAAAAGTGCTCCGGCAGCAAGAAACGATGATGCAAATGTAAGCTTCTTCTTCGTCTTCTTCATACGCTATCCTCTGGATGAATAATCGGGATTTTCAAGAACCTTTTCAAAATCTTCCTTTGAAAGAGGTTTGTCAAAGTAATGTCCCTGCGCTCTCAGACATCCGTACTTTTTAAGTATCTCTATCTGCTCTTTCGTCTCGACGCCTTCGGCAATGGTATTCATGCCCAGGTCTTCAGCCATGGTAATGATATGTTTCATCATGATCATATCACGGTCACTGATGGCGTCACTGCTGATAAAGCTTCTGTCTATTTTGATCTCGGAGAAGGGCACATCCTTGATCATGCTCATGGATGAATAACCTACACCGAAGTCATCCACGGATACATCAAATCCCGCTTTTCTGAATTCTCTTACGCATTCGGACAATCTGATGAGATCCGACTCTGTAGTTGTCTCTGTGACTTCGATAACGATGAGTGAACGTGGGATCTTATACTCATCAACAATGTTTATTACATCGGATACAAAGTTAGGATTACTCAAATGTTTTCTGGAGAAGTTAGTGGATATTCTTACGGGAGTCATCCCCTTGTCCATCCAGCTTGCCAGATCTTTGCATACAGTCTCCAGCATATAAAAATCCAATGAGCAGATACGGTTACTTTTCTCAAGAACCTGTATAAAGCTGTCGGGAGTAAGAATCTTCTTTCCCCTGTGCCATCTGCAAAGTGCCTCTGCACCGATGAGCATATTATTGTCCAGATTTACCTTAGGCTGGTAATATGCCACGAATTCTTTTTTTACAATGGCATCCTTGAAGCGGGATTCAATCTTCTTGGTATTGTTCACCATACGAACCATGGATTCGTCATAGAACTGAACATTTGCATGGTTTGTATTCTTGGCTATGAGCATTGAAGCCTGAGCATAGTCGATACACTCGGAGAAACTGCTCTCTTTGCCGCTGCAGTGATATACTCCGCAATATGCACTCATCCTTATGGTCTCCCAGAAAGATGCATCGCCGGTCATATCGGTACCTTTAAGCAGCTTGAGAAGGGAATCCACGTGTTCATGCCTTGCAACGATGACGAAATTATCTCCGCCCATTCTGCACAGACACTCGGGCTGCTCAAGAATCTCACCGAGCATCGCACCGAACTTTTTGATCATAACATCGGCTTCGCTCCTGCCTATCATGGAGTTGATGCCTGATACATTTACAAGATTGAAAAATATTACGGAATAATCGGAAAGCCTGTCGAGTTTTTGAACCATCGACAAGGTTTTTACAAGATAGAAACTGTTAAAGAATCCCAGCTCTCTTTCATGGAACGTGGCATATTCCACGAAATCCTTCATCCTGATACGGCTCTTTAAGGTGGAGATTATAAGCAGGAATTCACCTACAAGTTTTCTCTCATCATCGTTCCAGGAATAACCGGCCACAGGGAATATACATACCCTGACAACGTTTCCGCTGGGTACAACGCTGCGGTTCATGACATAATCGTCTTCGTTATAATCCGGACCTTCGTATCTGGCATTGACCACAATCGGCTCATCACGAAGCTCGGCACCCATATCCTTATATTCAAAGAATACGATTCTGCCGATCTTCAGTATTTCGATCAGTTCTGCGGTCGCGACACTGTCTTTGTCGGATTCATAGAGTACTATTGATGCTTCTTCACAGAAAAGATCGTGTAGTTTTACTTTTACCTTATCAATATCCATGTTTTTACCGAAGCCTTAACTCAAGTACACACTTTATAGAATTTTAGCACCTTTATGCATAATTATCAAAAAAATCGAAAACAGGCCGCCCCATTTCTGAGACAACCTGTTTTCTAAGGATTAGTATGTGATAAACATATTGAAAACTCAGGGAAGTTCGATCTCTATGGCTGAGACTTTTCTTCCGAGAAGCTTTTCACTTCTTGCGTCGGGCTGCTGACCGCCTACATAGACGACTGCCTTGCCCTTGGAGAAGACGAACTTACCGTCTTTATCGAAGAGTCCGAATGAATTCTTATCCAGAGTTACGGATACGCTCTTCTTCTCGCCTGCTTTAAGCTCTACCTTCTTAAAAGCTTTGAGCTGATAATTTGGAGCATTCTCAAAATCACAGATCTTTACATAGACCTGAACGGTTTCTCTACCGTCTGTCTTACCTGTATTTGCCACATCAAAGCTGAGAGTCACACCGTTATCATCAAGAACGGTCTTGTCTGCTTTGACATTTGAATACTCATAAGTGGTATAGGAAAGTCCGTATCCGAAAGGATAAAGAGCGTCTACAGTCATATATCTGTAGGTTCTTCCTTTCATGGAATAATCGGTGAAATCGGGAAGCTCTTCGGTGCTCTCATAGAATGTTACAGGGAGCTTTCCTTCGAAGTTTCTGTCTCCGAATACGGTCTCTGCGATTGCTCTTCCACCCATTGCTCCGGGATACCAGCACTGAACGATGGCATTTATCTTATCGGCATTCTTAACGGTGATCGCACTTCCTACAAGCTGAAGGAGAACTACTGGCTTGCCGCTCTCGATAGCAACATCTAAAACTTCCTGCTGAAGTCCGGGAAGAGCTAAGTCAATCTTGTCTCCGCTGGCAAATTCATTACCTGCATCTCCCTCTTCTCCTTCGATTCCGGCATCAAGTCCCAGAACCACGAAGATGATATCGCTGTCTGCGCAAACTCCCTTAACCTCAGAGATACGATCATCTCCTGTGGAAAGTCCGCTGATCCTGTCTTTGACAAGATGGCAGGCTTCGGAATATCTGATGTTCACATCTTCTCCGAGATAATCTTCAAGTCCCTCAAGAACGGTGACATATCTGGAAGCGGTGCCTTCATAGTTTCCTACAAGTGCGCGTCTGTTATCCGCATTGGGTCCGATTATGCCTACTGTCTTGTACTTATTCTTATCGAGAGGAAGGATACCGTCGTTCTTAAGAAGAACCAGGCTTCTTGCCGAAGTCTCAAGGTTAAGCTTTCTGTTCTCCTTGGTATCAACGCTGTCCATTCCGATGTTATCGAAAGCAGTCTTCTCGCCGTCGAACATACCCAGCTTCATTCTTGTGGTGAAGAGATTTACTAGTGCCTCATCAAGTCTCTCCTCCTTGACCTTACCCTGCTCAACCGCATCCTTGAGATATACGAAAAGATCTCCGCAGTTAAGATCGCATCCGTTGTTCATAGCAAGGCTTACGGATTCAACTTCATCGGATGTTACCATGTGTCCGGTGTGGAAATCCTTGATAGCCCAGCAGTCGGAAACAACATGTCCCTTAAATCCGTACTCGTCTCTTAAGATGTCCTTGAGAAGAGTCTTGGATCCGCAGCAGGGCTCGCCGTTGGTACGGTTGTATGCACCCATTACGGTCTCCACATTTGCTTCCTGTACGCAGGCTTTGAATGCGGGAAGATAGGTCTCACGCATATCCTGAATTGAAGCTACTGCATTGAAACGGTGTCTTTCGGGCTCGGGTCCCGAGTGAACGGCAAAGTGTTTTGCACATGCCGCTGCCTTAAGGTGATCCTCGTCATGACCCTGAAGTCCTTCTACATATCTGACTCCGAGTCTGGAAGTAAGATAAGGATCCTCACCGTAAGTCTCCTGTCCTCTTCCCCATCTGGGATCACGGAAAATATTTACGTTGGGCGCCCAGAAGGTAAGTCCCTTGTAAATATCTGTATCCGAATATTTCTGCTGCATATTGAACTTGGCACGTCCCTCGGTGGAAACAACATCTCCCAGCTCTTCCATGAGATCCTCATCGAAAGTAGCCGCAAGTCCTATAGCCTGAGGAAATACGGTAGCCGTACCTGCTCTTGCAACACCGTGAAGTGCCTCATTCCACCAATCGTAAGCCTTAATTCCCAGATGCTCTATTGCAGGTGCATGATTCAAAGTCTGAGAGACTTTTTCCTCAAGTGTCATCTTGGAAACAAGTTCTTCGGCTCTTTTACGAAATTCGCTTATCTTAGCCTCGTTTTTTACCAGTTCCATACTGTTCTCCCTATTGTTTGTTTTGAATTGGATAAGCGCCCCTAACGCTAAATTTATTGTATCTTATCCCCTTTTTGACCTTCCTATGCTATTTTGCTGTTATCATTTCAGAATTTGCTTTTAATTTTCCTCAAAAAGCAATAAAATCAAAGGTAGAAAGCACCTATCAATTTTTGCTATGAGGATATAATATGCTTCCCGTACTTGAACATGGCCGAGAGACAGTTAAATACGCCGAGATCCAGGGAGTAAGACTCTACCACAACGACATAGCGGAGGATTACCCTCTTCATTGGCATACCGCTACCGAGATTATCGCGCCTACAGAGAACGATTACACCATCGAGATAGGTACAGATAAGTACACCATCAGTCCCGGTGATATAGCCGTTATCATGAGCGGAACCCTGCACAGACTCTATGCTCCCAAAAACGGAAAGAGAATCATAATCCTCTTTGACTACAGCCTTATCGGAAATGTCACATCCCTTAACTCACTCCTCCATTCCCTGGGTGAGTGCGTTATCATCCGTAAAAAAGAAAACGAAGAGCTTTCCGAAAGACTCATGTATTACATTAATCAGACCGACAAAGAGTATGAATCTCAAAAGCCTTATGCCGGCGCTGCCATCTACTCGCTTCTCATCAGATTCATGGTGGACGTGGGAAGAAGCTGCATGGAAGAAAGAGTTCCCCAGCTTGGAAAAACTTCCGCGAAAAACAAAGAATACATCGGCAGATTCATGGATGTATGTAACTATATATCCGAACACTGCACGGAAGATATCGATATGGATGCTCTTGCCGAGATGGCAGGATTTTCAAGATTCCATTTTGCCAGACTCTTCAAAGAATTTGCCCATGTCTCCTGCTACGAATATCTTACCCAGAAGAGAATCCTTCTTGCGGAGATGTATTTAAACCAGCCCGATCTGTCCATACTTGATGTAGCTCTTCAGTCCGGATTTAAATCTCTTTCCACTTTCAACAGAGTATTTAAGTCATATAAAAACTGCACTCCTTCGGAGTACAGAAAGCTGAACCGCCGCTACACTCCCGCTCCGATATTCGAGGAGATAAACGAATCCCCCGAATCCGAAGACTCAGGGGATAAATAGGATCATTCGAATCTGAATGATCTCATATCAAAACAGCTTCCGGGCATGAAGACGAAAGAAACGTTCTTCATGCCTGTTTCTTTGTCTATCTCAAAGGTCTCTTCCGTATACTCACTACTCTGATAAAACTCGATGACATTCCTTGACTCGTGCCCGCTTTCATCAAAGAATCTTACGTGGATGGTATTGGTCCCCTTGGGCGCCCTCCCGCATATGGTAACTTTGGATGTTCCCTTTTC
>JAEEGK010022029.1_pt1 | contig 13422 bp, 9 predicted proteins | sample 8958771 | NCBI WGS metagenome assembly JAEEGK01 (sample SAMN16246547, study PRJNA631951) | gut metagenome | biome: gut microbiome; feature: rumen; material: SC-attached | host: Bos | place: Iran: Karaj | collected 2018-10 | reverse complement strand
GTTCGAGGAGGCGTAGCAGCAAGAATGGGGGAGGCCTCTTTATCGTTCTTGTCGTGCTTCTTGTCGCGTTGCTCGTTTCTTCGGTCGCTTATTTTGTCAGTACCATGACGCGTCTTGCGATTTCGCGTAAGCGTGAATACGTCGCCGATGCAGGTGGCGCCGAGCTTTGCGGCGATCCGCTTGCTCTTGCGTCGGCGTTGCGGAAGATTTCTGCAGAGCCTGGGCTTTCGAGTGTCGGCCGCGACGACGTGGCGCAGCTTTACATTGTCCACCCTGACGAAGAAGACGATGGCATGCTGAGCGGGCTTGTCGCAAAGCTGAACATTATTTTCAGTACGCACCCGGACACGCCTGAACGCATCAAGCTGCTGGAACAGTTCTAGTTGTTGGTTGTTAGTCAATGGTCATTGGTTGTTTTTCGTCGCTGATACCTATAAAAGTGCACAAAACAATAATTTTATAGGTACAAACTTCAGAATTGTCGTAAAATTTCAAAAGTTTTCATTTGTAAATGCTGCTATAATGAAAAAAGCACCCTTCCGGGGTGCTTATTCTTTGGTCTATACCCGCCTTGGCGGGCGTTCTTTCGCCCAATTAATACATAGCCTTGAGGCCAGCGGGGCATTCCACTTCCTTGTATTCGTGCGTCGGGTTGCCAGCTGCTTGCATCCATGTCGCAAGGAACATGCAACCTTCTTTTGCCTTTGCGTCGTTGGCGAAGGACTTTTCGCATTTTTCTGCAAGGCAGGTTTTGCGTGCATCCAATCCTCTACCATCGCCTTCGCATTGGGAGAGCAAACCGCCGTACTGTTCACCTTGGCTACCCCAGCCCATGCTGGCACAACCGTTGAACAGACCGACACCGCCGCCCGGAATCATCACGTCGAACTGGCCCTGCTGAACGTCGCCACCGATGTTCGTTGCCATGACGACGAGAATCTTGCCTTTGAGTTTCGAGTGGTTCATTTTACTTTCGTACTTGCCCTTGCCGTCAAACTTGAGGGCATAGCACTTGCCGCACGAACCGCCGTCTGCTGCGGGCACTGCCGCGAAAGCGTAGGCGAGGCTGTCATTCACGATTATAGGAATCTGGCTTGTGCAGGTCATGAGGCCGCCGCCACTACAGACGCTTCCGCCACCCCAGTCGGTGCTTTCTTTAGTGCCTTTGTTGGTGCACTGCTTGGAGTAATTGCCGTGGGCGTGTTCGGGCCAAGAGCAGTGGGGCTTGCAGCAGTCCCAGTAACGGCTTGCGAAACCCTTTCCGCTTCTGCCACCGGAGATGTACTTGAGTTCGACGCTCGTTTCGAAGTTGGATGTAGAAGATGCAACAGTCTTGCTAGAAGAAGACTTCGGTTGTTGAGATTGGCTGCTTGCCGGTTTGGAAGCCGCCATGCTTTCGCAATTTTTATTGTTGGGATCGTAATAGCAGTTTATTTTGCAAGATTCATTGTAGGCGTATTTTTCGCCTTTGGGACCAGTTTGTTGATCATGATATCCAACGCATTTGTCCGAGGCACTGTCGTAGCATTGGCCGTTACATTGCTTTGTTGATTTGGCAGAGGAGGATTTTGCCTGTTGCTGAGAAGAACTGCTCTGCTTGTTTGCGACCGAGGAACTGCTTTGCGTTTTTTGTGCAGATGATGCGGGTGCTACTACGGAGCTTGAACTTGCGATAACGGGGCTCGTTACCGAACTGCTGGAAACCGTGACCGGAGCGGTCACGGAACTCATCGGAGTTGTTGCGATGGAGCTGCTGGAAAGCGCGACTGGTACAATTGCGGAACTACTTAAATCTGTTGGATTGTAAGCCGGGTTTGGATTTGGTATGGGTGAAGCCGGATCGCCGGAGCAGTTCCATGCAATAAAGGAAAGTCCGAAGATAACGAGGGTTGTGAAAAGTTTATTCTTCATGATATAGTAAGCCCTTGTAAATAACACCGCACCCTATTCCAATCCACGTTCAAAAATAAAAAACTATTGCACAAAATGTTTGTAAATAAGAGTAAAAAGAACTTGATTCAGAGGGGGGTGTGATGTGACGCAAGTTATTAAATGTCAATGAGTTGTAAAAAGGGAAACGCCCCAGATTCGGGGCGTTTCGTTCCGTTTATAAATTAGAATTTGGCCTTGAGGGCTTCCGGGCAGGGCACTTCCTTGTAGGTGTGCTGGGGGTTGCCAGCTGCTTCCATCCAAGTGGCGAGGAAGAGGCAGCCTTCCTTGGCTTCGGTATCGTTTGCGAACGCGCTGTTGCACTTTTTGGTCAGGCATTCCTTGCGTTTGGAATATACGTCGCCATCGTAACCGGATTCGTTTTCGCAGTCACTGAGGAGACCACCGTAAGTCGTGCTGTTTTGCGGGATGTTCCAGCCCATCTGGCTGCATCCGTTAAAGGCGCCGAATCCGCCACCCGGAATCATGATATCGAACTGACCGCCTTGCACGTCATAACCGATGTTCGATGCCATCACGACGAGGGTCTTGCCCTTGAGCATTTCGTGGTTCTTTTTGGTTTCGTACTTGCCTTGACCGTTGAAGGTGAGAGCGAAGCACTTACCGCAGGTTGCGTCGTTGCCAGGAGTTGCCGCGAAGGCGTAGGCGAGCTTGTCGCTTACGATTATAGGAATCTGGCTTGTGCAAGTGGTGCCTTGGCCGCCAGAGCAGATGCTTCCGCGGTCGTTGCTAATCGGAGTTTTGCCCTTGGCGTCGCAAGTCTTGGCGGAACCACCATGTTCAGGCCAGGAGCAGTGAGGCATGCAGCAGTCCCAGTAACGGGTTGCAAATCCTGGTTGGCCGCCTGCACCTGCATTGAGGTATTTGGCTTCTTCGGCAGAGACGTCGCCTACGCTTTGGGAATTGCTAGACTTGACGCTGTTCGAAGATGCTGCGACGGAACTTGAAGATTTGACGGCGCTGGAAGATTTGACAGAACTTGAAGATTTGACGGCGCTGGAGGACTTCGGCTGTTGGGATGACGAAGACTTGACGCTGTTGGAACTGGATTTGGGTTGCTGCTGAGATTGGCTGCTTGCCGGTGTGGAGCCCGTCATGTTTTCGCAATTTTTATTGTTGGGATCGTAATAGCAGTTTAATTTGCAAGATTCATTGTAGGCGTATTTTTCGCCATTGGAGCCAGTGAGTTGCTCATGATATCCAACGCATTTGCCCGAGGCGTTGTCGTAGCATTGGCCGTCACATTGCTTGTTTGATGTGGTGGCGGAGGATTTTGGCTGCTGCTGAGAAGAACTGCTTTGCGTTTTTTGTGCAGAAGAGTTTGCAACCTTGGCGCTAGAAGAATTGGCCTTGGCGACGCTGGAGGAACTTGCCTTGACGTTGCTGTTTGAAGATGTTCCCTGTTGCACGTTTGCCGAGGATGTTCCGGGCATGACGCTTGCCGAAGAAAGCTGCGGCTGTGCGGTTGCGGACGAGGTAGTCGTAACTACACTTGTGGAAGATGCCTGAACGGAATTTGGGGTGGCCGCTGCCGAAGACGTGATAGTCGGGTTGTCCGGCAGGATTTGGATGCCGCCGTTGTTGTTGTCGGGGGCGCTTGTGGCGTCATCGGAGCAGTTCATGAATGCAAGAACAGATCCAAGAACCAAAACAGATTTTAGGAATTGGTGTTTCATAAGTATCCTCATATACCAAAATGAGACTTTCTTGCGAAAGTACCACCAATTCCATCCATGCTAAAAGATAGTTTGATTCATCAAAAATTTCACGTAAAATTTTATAAGGTAATCATTTTGTAAGATAAGTGATTGGTCAATAGTCATTGGTTAATAGTAATGAGCCGTCAGCCCGCTTCGCTTTGAGCATTGAGCTTATCATTCCATAAGAAAAGCCGACCCCGGCACAGTGGCCGGGGTGACAATAAGCAAAAAGTCCAGGCTTGCGGCCTGGACTAAAGCTGTACTAATTAAATAGGCTTATTTGTAACGCTGCTTGAGAACGTCGGGGCATTCCACTTCGACGTAGTTGTGTTCCGGGTTGCCCGCAGATTCCATCCACTCGACAAGGAACATGCAACCCTTCTTAGATTCTTCATCGTTACTGAAAGCCTTTTCACATTTTTCGGTAAGGCACTTGGCGTAAGTATTGGCTTTGTAGTTGGACGACTCTTCACAGTCCGAAAGGAGACCGCCGTACTGTTTGCCTTGGCCGCCCCAGCCCATGTTGGAGCATCCGTTAAACATGCCGACACCACCACCTGGGATCAAGACATCGAACTGTCCCTGCTGGACATCGCCACCGATATTTGTGGCCATGACGATGAGCTTCTTGTTTTTGGTCTTGAGCTTTTTGGTGTTGGCGTTGGTAGAATTGTAGTGGCCCTCACCAGTAAAGGTAAGTTGGAAGCACTTGCCACACTGCCCGCCGTTGGCGGCTGGCACGGCGGCGAATGCAAATCCGTATTCTTCGCAGCCTTCGACCGTGAATGGAATTTGGCTGGTGCATGTGGCGCCTTGTCCGCCGGAGCAGACGCTGCCGCTGCCGTTACCGATGACATTTTTGCCTCTGGCATCACAAGCCTTGGTCGGGTTTCCGCCGGAGTTTTCGTTCCAGGCGCAGCTAGGCATGCAGCAGTCCCAGTAACGTGAGGCGAATCCGCTACCTTTGGCACCGCCGTTTTTCTCTACAATCTTCGGGCATCCGCCAGTGACTACGGAAGAACTGCTCTTTGCCTGCGAGCTGCTGCTCTTGGCTTGGGAACTGCTACTCTTTTTCTGGGAGCTGCTACTTTTTGCGACTGAACTGCTGCTCTTGGCGACAGCGCTGCTAGCAGGAGGAGTAACTTGGGAGCTGCTGACCGGGGCCGGGGGAGTTACGCTCGAAGACGAAACGACCGGCTGAACGTAATCCACGCACTTGGAAGTCGGCTGCAGAATAGGAAGTGCTGCAAAATTCGTCGTAATCGGAGCGACTCCGTTAGTCAATGTGATAGTTCCGTTTGCGATGTCTGCGGAACCGATTATGTTTCCGTTTGCGTCTGTTACGACCCCGGTTGCGTAAATGAGATAATCGCCAGTTGCATGCTTCAAGTGGAAAACGGAGTCGGTAATCTTGTAGCGGATACCGTTGCCGTCAATGACCGGGTATGCGGAGAGATTGACGTTTGCGATAATCGTAGCTCCGGTATTGTCATAGACCATGACGAGAGAGGTTGTTGGGATGTTCGCGATTATGCCAACTTGGTTCCCGGCTACGTCCGTGACTGTGGAATCCGGGTAGATGAGGTATGGCTTGTCGGCGACGAGATACCAAGCCGGAGTGCAGGTCGTAACCGAGGGATCTGCAGGTGGAATGTTCGGTTTGATAGTGCACTGGGCTGCATCACCAGGGATGATTTTTACCTTGTTATTATCGTTCAAGTCAACTTGATTGACGATGGTTTCACCGTTCGAGCTGATGACGAGCACGATATTCGGAGTGGCGGGGTTGTTCACAACAGCCGTGCCGATTATATTCCCGTTAAGGTCGGTAACTCTGTAGTCCTGCAAAATGACGATTCGTTCGGATGGCAAGTGGAATGCCGCTTCGCAGGGCACAAAATTGACATCGCCACCGTTATCGGCGGACACCTTGTCGTCAGAACACGAGCACACTAAAACTATAGTCCCTAATGCAAACAAGGACTTGAAAAGGGGGTATTTCATAGAAGTTCCTCAGAAATGATCCCCAAACACCTCGGTTAAAAATAGTAATAATCTACATAATGTCCAGTAAAAAAACTTTTCAAGGCTAAAATAGTGTTTTGATTATCTCAATAGGGGTTTTTTAGGGGTTAGAAAGCTGTTTTTCTACCGCTAGGTTGACAGTATAGTAGCCGCCAGTCTTTTTGCTACCTCGGTATTCTACTTTACCGGCACGAACAAGCATAGACAATTTTCTTTGACGAAACTTTGAGAAAACCTCGTTTTTTGCGAAATAAAGGCGACTTTACAACCTTCGTTTTCTACTATGACATTATAAACAGACTGTTCAGGATTTCCGTATGCCGTCAATTTATCGTCTTTATCATTCGATTTAGCGGATACTTTTGATGCAAATACGCTAACCTTAAAACCATTTCCAATGATGTATTTTTTTTTACACAAAGACATGTAAATATTTTGGTCCAAAAGCGTGCAAAATGAGTGTCGCAGAAAAATGCTTGCATTTTTTCTATGACCGAATGCAGCCGCGGACGCCGTAGGCGTCAAAATCTCCAAAAAAGCGTGTTAAATAAGTAGGAAACCTCAAAAGGGCCTCCCTAAAAACACTTTTTAATGGAGATTTGCAAATGGCAACAGACGAAGAAATCCTTTTTGAACAGGAAACAGAGCCGAAAATGAAAGACAACAAAAGCGTGCGGGAGAAGTTTGAAGGACAGATGTACCTCGACCCGACTTACGACCCTGCATTCAAGGCTCTGTTCGACAGCGAGGATGCTTTGAAGGACTTCCTTGACGGGGTGCTGGGCTTGGAAGGCGAAAATAAGATCAAGACGCTTCGCTTCAACTTCGACAAGGCCTTGATTTTTCGTGTCCCGCAGGAAAAGAAGGTCGTATTCGACATCTTCGCGGCCACCGGCAACAATCGATTTTTTAATGTGGAGTAGTGTACGAGCCGAATGTTGCAAAAACAAGCTTGCTTGTTTTTATAACTGAGGCGAAGCAGCTGACGCTGGAAGCGTCAAATGCAGCGGTACGAAAACGACTATTTTATCGACAGAACCATGCTTTACAAGGCCTTCCACATCATCAAGGGCCGTAAGGAAATGGAGCTTTCTAAGGAATTCATGGCTCTTTCTGAGGAACAAAAGAAATATCGCCAATACGAACTGCCCGAATGCGTTTCCGTGTGGATTTGCAATTTTGACTTGCCCGCCGCGAAAGGTGAAGTTCGCGACGAATGGGGGCTTTACAGCAACTACGCCTTGAAAACGATGGCGGAACAGAAAAAGGTTGCGGCTCCGATTTCGGCGAAAAATAAGTATATTTTCTTTAGCGTCCCGAACTTCAAAAAGTCCGTCGAAGAAGTGAACGGGGCTGTGGATAAGTGGCTCTATTTGCTGAACCATGCGAAAGACGGGAAAGAGCTTCCGAATTTCGGCAGTGAAATCATGAAGGATGCAATTGAACGTATCAAGGTCGCTAATGCCCCCGATGAACTTTTGGCAGCACAGGAGAAGTATATGACGACAAAAGAAGATTACGAAAGTTGGGCTGCCGGGCTTGTCATCCACGCCCGCGAAGAAGCACGTGCGGAAGGTCGTGCAGAAGGCAAAGCGGAAGGTCGTGCGGAAGAACGTGACAAACGCAATACCGAAATGGCACTTGACATGCTCGCTGACAACAAGCCTATCGAGGAAATCGTCAAGTACTCGCATCTTCCCATGGAAAAAGTGCTTGAACTGCGTGATTCTCAAGCTATGTTCACTGCAAAATAAGTTTTAGGCTGTGGAGTCGCGGCTTTCGCCTCATTGTCATTCTGGAGCAAGGCGAAGCCGCCGCGATAGAATCCACTGCGTTTTCCCTTGCATTTGTCCCGGCATTGCTTTAACATGTCACCCCGGATTTATTGCATTAATGCAAAACCTACGGCTCAGCTATGCCAAAGAACGAGTTCTTTGTCGCAGTGTTCGCCTTAAAGGTTTTTCCGGGGTCAGTTTTTTTTTCTCATTTGCAACGGTAACAACTGATCCCGTGACGGAGCACGGGAGGACAAAATGGTCATACTTCGAGGCGTTTTCATCGGTTTGGTTGAGGAAAATGGGGAAAATTTTGTGTTTTCAGTCACATGGCGGCGGTGATGACTTGACGAAATCCTTATTTTTCGCTATTTTTCTTGATATGCCGTCAAAAGTTTACAAAAAGCTTACCCCCCCATACTGCATATTTGAGCAGTAATTTTGACGGTGTAATTCCCTTTTTACATAAGTTTTTTTTGAGGTCCCCTGCGACGGGGCCTTTTTTCGTGTTTGAAAATTAATCCAGGAGAAATCATGAAACGAAATCCTATTCATAAAACAATCCAGGCGTTGGCACTGTTGCTGTTCGCGTTTGCGACGGTGGCAAGTGCTGCTAACGTAACGCTCCAAACGGATGCAGATGGTCAATATGTCGTTATGCCAAAGAAGGGCACGGACTATTTGACTATCCCTGAAGGTGTGACTTCTTTCCGTGTGAAAAGTTACAATGCGGTATATAGCTGCCAAAAGAAATTGGACGGATACCTCGTGTTGAATGCCCCGGAGGGGTTCCTTTTTCAAATAGAAGGCAAACATCATCTATTCATGACTGGTGGTAAAGCAAGTGCTTCTGAAATTACTACTACACCTTTAGGTTCTTTGAAGATCTATGATGGCCCTGACGCTAGTGCCAATGATATTTATAAATCAATTTATAAAACGGTCGATCCGATTACTCATATGGTTTATGAAGATTGGCACAATGGGTATATGCCTTTAAGAATTCCTATTAGTTCAAGCAATACGGTGATGGTGGGATATTCTGTGGATTGGAGTAAGGTTTGTGATGAGTTTAATTCAGGAAGTGGTTTTTCCATGACTGTCACTGTTATTCCTCGAAAGAAGGTTACCTTTGTTCAACCCGATGTTGGCGGTACGGCGACAATCAACAGAACGTGGGCTCCCAAGGGGGATACCGTTACCGTGACGGCAACCCCGGCAAAGGGCTACTTGCTCAAAGGTCTTGAAATCAAGGCAGGAAATAGTGTCTTGGATAATGTGTCGATCGGAGGCGTGGACTGGTATTCCGATGCGACGACAAACACTGTCCAGTTTGTCATGCCTGATGCTGACATTTCTGTCAAGCCCATATTTACTAACTACCTCACTGCCGAAGGTGGCCTTTATATTAATATGCTAAATAAAGCTAGGTGGGTAGGAGAGAATGGCGTCGGTTGGCTTTTTACTCAGGACTGCCCTGAATATACGATTCCGGATGAAGTGGTTTCCTTCAAGGTGTATGACAGTGGTGGCAAGGATGGAAACTATCTTTCGCCTTCAGACTGTCCCCTTAAATTGAGGGCGTCGTCGGGCAAGTTGTTCAAGATGACGGGTTCTATGCAGATTGAAGCAAATTGTGATGCGGTTTATTTGGCTGTGTATGACGGGGAATTCCTAAAATCAAACAAAATAAGAAAATGTGGTAATGGAAAGACTACAGATTTTGGAACATTTGTCAGTTCTGGTAACGCCGTGGCTATGGAGTTATTTTCACAGACTTATGGAGGGGGGCACACCACACTTGATGGCTTTGACTTAACTGTGGAAATGTTAAACGGTTCCCCGATTTCCCTCAGCGAGTCGGAGTCTGTGGATTACAAGGAAGTTTCCCGCACGGACCCGTTGACACTCTATGCCAACATGAAGTACGAAGACAAATTCCTGTACACGCTGGAATACCGCCATTCGGAAGGTGCAGGGTGGTCGGGTTGGGACGCACTGCGAAAAGATAATGGTTTTGAACAGGATATCGGTTATGTTTTTGACCAAAGTGATGTTGTCAACGGTTTCTACGCCCACAGTTTCGAAATACCTTATCAGTATCTCAAGGCTCCCTATGAGTACATGGAATTCCGCTATAAGATTCAGTCTTATGACGAGAACGATGTTATATTTAAAACCTCTTACACGAACAGCGTCAAGGTTCGTTTAAAGAATAAAGTTATCGTAAATGCTAAGAGCGGTTCAATTTCTGGAGACTACATGCTGTCCGCTTGGAACGGGAGGTGGTCGTGTACTAAGGACCAACTTTTTGATTATGGCGAAAAAGTGCAGGTCGAGGCGATTGCTCCTTCTGGCTACAAGTTCACATATTGGTCAATAAAAGGAAATAGTACTCATTATACCGATAACCCGATAAGCATAGACTTGGTTTCGGACACTACGCTTCAAGCTCATTTCGAAACAAAATCACAGCAAATCACGGCTGTTACGTATGTTTCAAAGAATGGTAAAGACACATATACGGAAAATAGTAGCCCGAATTTTGTCGATGTGACAAAAAGGTCTGAATTTTACGTGACAGCGCGAGTTGATGCGCCGTCTGCGTTGTGTCCTGATGATGGGTGTTGGGCTATTGTTGTTTTCCGTGAAGTGGGTACGGAAGATTGGATTGAACTTGGAGATTATATAAAACTTCGAGCGGGTAGCTATTCTCAGGAGAAAACTTTTGGGATGAGTAAAACTGGTACATGGGACGGAAACCGCTTTGAAATCAAGACAATTGTTACAAAGGCGTATGATGAAAAAAGAGAAATCATTGCCGAAAGTAATTCCATCTTCGCGAACTATTTTGTCACTTTGTCATTAAGCCATTGTATTTCGGAAGGTGTGGGCCAAGTTAACGACCAATGTAGTGCCATTGTCGAAGATGTAGTTGGCAATAAGCAGAACTTGACCGTGTTTGGAAATGTCCTCACTTTCCCGTATGGAGCCAAGGTCAAGCTGCATCCTGTGTATGACTATGCTTATGATTTCTCTAGCTGGAAGGACGAAGATGGTGCTGGCAGCATGTCAGAACTTTATAAACCCACTTATTACTTTACCAAGGATGAAGTTACTGAAATTACGATGAACTCCAATAAGCATATTGCCATGGGGCTCACACGCGCTGAAAGCAATAATATAGAGGTTCTTCCGAAAAATCAAAAGTTGCCGTATGCGGGCATGACGGAGTTTGGTCTTGTTCTCTCCAGTGATGGCGAAAATGGTTATGAAAGGGGTTATGGAGTAGATTTTGCAAACGATACGGCTTTCTTTATCAGGAAGGATGGCTTGACGGACTTGTTTGCTGTGAATAAACTCGACAGCATGTTCACTCCGGGGCACTATTACTTGACGGTAAAGACAGTTAGCTGGAGTTCGAACTCTACGAGGGATTCCCTGAGGGCTTGTAACCTTATTCCGTGGTTGAAATGGGACGGGAAAACAATGGGTTATATTGCCGACAATGACAGAATCAAGTGTACCGAGACAACCCCGGCCGTGTTCTATTACCATTACAGTTTCACCGTGAACGACACCTCGTTCAATGTCACGTTCAACATGTGGGACGAAGAGAATAGCAGGTACGTGACGGTGGGCGAGACTCAGAAGGTCGCTTTCGGCGAAGTGCCGGCAACGCCGGATATCGATTGCCCCGAGTCCAACACGGACTGGAAATTCTCCTGCAATTGGGCTACAGCTTTTGCACCGGCGGTAAAGGACACTGCATACACTTATCAAGTGGTGCGTTCCAATAGTGTGCTGTCGATTGCCTCGGTGGATGGTAGTAAAACTGCCACTATCGCAGGTTCTTATAATGGGAATGATGCCTTTAAGATTACGGAGACTGTCGATGTGGATAACGTAGAACTCCAGCGTTCCTTCAATCAGAGCAAATCTGGATTCTCGACCATCGTACTTCCGTTCAATTTCAATGCGTCAGCCCTCACTGGCGTGAAATCCGTCATCAAGTTCAATCGCATGACCAAGAATAATGGCAAGCTTGCGGTGGGCATGGGATACGTGTGGTGCGATGCTGATGTCGAGGCTTCTCTCAAGGCTGAAGCTGCGAAGACGGAAAATCCGGATGATTACGACCACTGCAACAGTGACTGGGAAACTTTCCCGGGCGAAATGGAAGCCTACACACCGTACATGGTGCAGATGAAGAATAATCAGATTGGATTCGATTACGTTGGTGGTGTCATGTTTGAAAAGACTCCCGATGAAAGCGAAATCCAAGTCAGTAAGGAAGCTGATGATGGTGTATGGGAATTCCGTGGAACGACACAAAAGAAGGTATGGACTGCGGAAGAGACGAAGGATGGTTACGTCTGGGGCTTCGCAGCTCAGATTATGGGACCGGCCAATTACATCGGCAAGTTTGTGCAACTCGGTGAAGGTGCGTCTGCAGAGCCGTTGCGTGCGTACATGGTCTTTAAACCGAAGGACAGCAATCCGCCGGCACAGCAGGTCGCTCCGAGGAATGCGTCCTTTGCTGCAAAGCCAGCTAAGTCTCTTGGTACAGAAACAGCTTCGCTGCCGGATGAAATCGACGTGGTTATTGAGAGTCAGGGCAAGGACGGCGAGGAACACCGCACTGTCATCGGGACATTCACCCGCAGCTCTGGCGAGTTCAAGATGCTCCGCGATTATGACTTGAAGGGCCGCAAGGTCAATGGCGTGAACAAAGCTAGAGGAGCGTACTACGGCAAGAAAGTACTGAAGAAGTAGTGAGCCGTAAGGCGACCGATAGGGTCCATGAAAACCTTGATGGATCCTATCGCCGGAGTTTATCCCGCACTAGTTGCGGGGGCTCCAGGATGACACGCCTATCCCTCTCGTCTCATTCCTCAAACCCCTAAAACCTTTAACCTAATACCTAACCATTATGAACAAAACACAACTCGAAACCGAACAAAAGAAAGAATACTACGTCACTCCGCAAATGGAAATTGTGGAAATGGATAATCAAACAAGTCTGTTGGAGGCAAGTCCATATAAAGGCCCTATAGATTAACTTTCGTTCAGTACTAAAGGTATTTGTATGTGTCAATTTTGCGAAAACGTACAAAAGAAAAAGTACCAGAAGCCCTTGATGGATGTCGTCCTTGTCAAGGCGAATGGAACTTTGTTGCTAGGACAAAGTATGGACGTAATCATTGAAAAGTCTTCTTGATGGCTACAGACGTAACCGTTAAGGATTCGCTATTATCCGGCAACGTGAAAATGCCCCGAATGAACATTCGGGGCATTTCGTGTATGCGATAAAAATGTAAAAGCCGATCCCGGCACAAGGCCGGGATGACACCATTGCTAAAACTGTAACTAGATCCTTCGACTCCGTTGCACTCCGCTCAGGATGACACGTTTGTTGTTCTAATCGTCGCTCCACACTTGCCTCTCATCGCTCACGTCTCACAGCTCAAGACAGGAAGTCTGTCACTCTGGAGACGCATCGTGTCGATAGAGTCCATGAATCATCCCTCGTCTTTGTTCTACTGCTGTGGACCCTATCGCGTTGCTCCAGGGTGACAATCTCTAAGTTCCGCCATAATCTACTAATCACTGTTTACTAACCGCTGCCTATCGTCCAAACTGTAAAATTTTGTAAAAATTTTAAATGTAAAAATCTTTTTACTTTTAATGAGGGTTGGTGTGGATTGGAAAATTTGGCTATTGTTGAAATTGTTGATAATGTGTTTAAAAAATGGTTTTATGGTTGAAATAAAATATTGAACCTTTAAAATTGAACGAAAAAAGCCATTTACAATCAGCGATTTGCGTGTGATTTTGGTCGCAGAAAAACGTCAAAAAAATTGTGGATAAGTCCGAAAATCCGCATTTTTGGCGAAATTTCAAAAGAAAAATACTTGCAAATTACCTAGAAATTATTAAATTTGTGTTCCAATTTCGCAGAGTACCGCTTC
>JAEEGK010022024.1_pt1 | contig 13424 bp, 12 predicted proteins | sample 8958771 | NCBI WGS metagenome assembly JAEEGK01 (sample SAMN16246547, study PRJNA631951) | gut metagenome | biome: gut microbiome; feature: rumen; material: SC-attached | host: Bos | place: Iran: Karaj | collected 2018-10 | reverse complement strand
ACGATAGGCGACATGGCCCGCAAGCGCCAGGAAATCATCCGCCAGCTGAAGGAGGAGGGTGTCTTCGACCTGCAACGCGAACTGATGCTACCCACATTCACCAAACACATCGCAGTCATCTCCGCAGAGTCTGCTGCAGGCTATGGCGATTTCTGTCGTCAGTTAGAAGACAACGACTATGGTTTCCGCTTCGAGGTGACGCTGTTCCCTGCTATTATGCAAGGCGAACAGGTCGAACAATCCATCATCAGTGCCCTGAACCAAATCTACGCCACCGTTCCCGTCGGTTCTCCGACGGGACTCCCCTCATTCGACTGCGTCGTCATTCTGCGTGGGGGCGGTGCCACAGCCGACTTGAGCGGTTTCGACACGCTGGCCTTGGCCGAGAACGTAGCCCAGTTCCCGCTGCCTATTATCACGGGTATCGGACACGACCGCGACGAAAGCATTCTCGATATGGTCAGCCACACAAAGGTCAAAACGCCCACTGCTGCTGCGGCTTTCCTCATCGATCACATGTACCGCGTCTGGAAACGAATCACCGATGCCGAGACGTTCATCAGCCAATATGTGGGTGAACGTCTTCGCTATCAGCAGCAACGCATTAGCCAACTCTCGACACTCATCCCTACCCTCGCCCTGCGGAAACTGAGCGATGCACGTCATCGGACAGAGATGTTAGAAAGCCGGCTGCCCGTAGCCATCGAACGTCGATTGTCCGAACAGAAACACCTTTTAGAACGCCTTTCCATCCAGTTGCAAGGCCTTGACCCCCAACTATTGCTGAAACGAGGCTACAGCATCACGCTGCACAACGGGAAGGCCGTGCGCGACCCCATGGAGTTGATAGCGGGCGACGAAATAGAGACAAGAGTAGAAAAGGGAACTATACGTTCCGTAGTTAAGAATTAAGAGTTAAGAATTAAGAGTTATGCATTATGCATTATTAATTATGCATTAAAAATATGAACGAAGAACTGAAATACGAAGAGGCTTTGGCCCAATTGGAGACCATCGTCCGTAAAATGGATTCCAACGAGTTTGATATAGACGAACTCGCTGTGCAGCTTAAGACTGCACAACGACTTATCAAATTCTGCAAGGACAAGTTGACCAAGACGGAAGAAGAAATCAAAAAGATTCAGGCCGAACGGGGAGAGTAAGATCCCTATTCCGAAAGGCTTGTTAAACAATAGGCATTTCCATTACAAGCTGGGTTTCACGGGCTGTATCTGCCCATCGGCATCGAACGTCAGCGGATCGATACACACCTCGCGATTGTAACCTGCACTCCAGTCGAGCTTGGGACCACGCGGACGCTGGAAACGATGATACACGATGTACCATTCGTCGGTACCAGGCTTTTGCAGAATGGCATGATGGCCTGTGCCGAATATCTGGTTTTCGTCGTCGCGTTGCAGCACGATGGTCTTCTCGGCCGCTGCAACTGGCTGACCATTGCGAACTAGCGACGTAGGCGAATCGCTGATGGCATAGCGGATACGGTAGTTCTTCGAACGCGTATCGTTTTCCGACCAAGTGAAATAATAGAGCCCGTTGCGATAGAACACATAGGTTCCTTCGTTATAGTTATAGCGTGCCTTGTCCTTACGAGGCAGAATCACCGTTGGCTCACCCTTGAAACTGGTCATATTGTCGTTCAGTTCGGCACAGACAATCGTGCCATTGCCCCAATACAGATAGTATTTGCCCGTCTGCGGGTCTTGAAACACGTCAGGATCTATCGTCGCACCGCCATTCTTCATCACAGGCAGGTCTTTCGGTACCAGCGGTTTTCCTAATGCATCCTTGAAAGGACCCGTAGGCTGGTCGCTTACAGCAACACCAATCTGGTTCTCTCCCACAAAATAATAGAAATACTTATATTTTGCTTTCTTGCCCTTACCGACCTTCCGCTCGATGATGCAGGGAGCCCACGCCTTGCGCTTAGCCCATTGGCAGTCGGTCTTCAGGTCGAAGATGACGCCCTCGTATTTCCACTCTTTCAAATCAGTACTTGAATAGCACCGGAAATCGTGATTATCCCAATTTTCCTGCCCATCGGTCGTGGGATAGAGATAATACTTGCCATCTTTCTCAGAATAGAGCACTTCTGGATCGGCATAAAGGCCCTGAATGACAGGGTTCTTCCTATTAGGCTTCATGGTGGCCAGTTCATAGCCGTCGCTCCAGGCCTGCAAGCGGTCGTATTCCTCCTTGGTAATCCGCAGGAACGAGCCGTGCTGTGGACGGTTGACACCCTCTATATTGCGAGGCTTCTGGAAGTTGCGCATATACTTGTCTGCCAAGCAGAGACGATAGTTGCGAGGACGCGACGAATACTCGATATAGCCAATAACCCAGTCGTCGTGACCTGCTAACTGGAAAGCAGATACACCCTCACATTTTTTATTGCCTTCAAAATTAACATAGTCATCTTCGACGGGTTCACTCCAAGGACCTGTCAGCTCTTTCGAAGTAGCTGTAAACAAGCCTGACTTGCCCCCCTCCTTCTTAATCATCATGTGCCATTGCTGGTCGCTGTCGAGCCAATTGATATCAGCATCAATGGTGGCGTAGCCCCAGTCGAAAAGCAGTTTGGGTTGCGTCAGTTGGGTGAACGTCTCATCAGCGTAAGAATAGTACATACGGTCGTATTGTTCCTCAGCGCGGTTCCACATCGAGTAGTAGATAAAATAGCCACCTTTCTTGCCATCAGGCCACACATAGTCGCCATCCCACATAATTTGTGGTGCCCACACGCGGTTGATGGTCGTCCAGTCCTTATAGACGCTTTCCGCATCAGAATTGCAGAAAATACTCAGTCCCTTACGATAGTCGAACGTCTTCGACTCCCAATGAATCAGGTCGTCAGAGCGCAACAGATTGATGCCATAATTGTCCCATTCGGCCTGTTTCTTCAAATCCTTGAAACGTCCTACGTTCATATCGGTAGTCACCATCAGATAGCCGCTGCCATCGTGTTTACGACATATATAGGCATCGCGCGTGGCACCCTCTATCTCCGCCATTTCGTAATCGCTGAAAATGGAATCACCATTCAACAGGTCGTGATAATGGAATCCGTCACGACTCAGCGCATAGGCCGTCCAAGCCCGTCCGCGATCGTTCATGTGACAATAAAGGTAACCATAATCACCCTTTTGGAAATTACCACGTTTAGGTTGTGCCACCAAGGTGGAAGACACCAGTAATCCCATAAGGATTAAGGGAAAGAATAGTCGTTTCATGCTACCTCAGAACTAATTTTGGCTGCAAAATTAATAAGAAAAACGAGAAATAAGGCATTTTTAGCACGAAATTGTTGCATAAGCGCAATATTTTGATTACTTTTGCGCACAAAATGGAAACAAAAGGCATATAAAAATAATCATTATGAAGAATTTAGATTGGGGTAGCCTTTCTTTTGGCTACATGAAGACCGACTACAACGTGCGTTGCTATTATCGCGACGGCAAATGGGGCGAAATCGAAGTATGCTCCGACGAGTATCTGAACCTGCACATGGCTGCTACCTGCCTGCATTATGGTCAGGAAGCTTTCGAGGGTCTGAAGGCCTATCGTTGCAAGGACGGCAAGGTGCGCGTTTTCCGTATGGAGGAAAATGCAGCTCGTCTGCAGAGCACCTGTCGTGGCATCATGATGCCCGAGGTAAGCACTGAGTTGTTCTGTGAGATGGTGAAGAAGGTGGTACGCCTGAATCAGGAGTGGATCCCTACTTACGAGAGTGGTGCTACGCTCTATATCCGTCCGTTGCTGATTGGTACATCAGCTCAGGTGGGTGTCCATCCCGCCAAGGAATATTGCTTCCTTATCTTCGTCACTCCCGTAGGCCCGTACTTCAAGGGTGGTTTCTCGAGCAATCCTTACGTGATTGTTCGCGAGTACGACCGTTCGGCTCCTCTGGGTACTGGTAAATATAAGGTTGGTGGTAACTACGCTGCCTCTCTGTTTGCCAACAATCTGGCTCACGAGAAGGGTTATGCCTGCGAGTTCTACCTCGACGCTAAGGAGAAGAAATACATGGACGAGTGTGGTGCTGCCAATTTCTTCGGCATTAAGGACAACACTTATATCACACCAAAGTCAACATCTATCCTGCCCTCTATCACGAATAAGTCGCTGATGCAGGTGGCCGAGGATCTGGGCATGAAGGTTGAGCGCCGTCCGATTCCCGAGGAAGAACTCGAGACCTTCGAGGAGGCTGGTGCTTGTGGTACTGCCGCCGTCATCTCACCGATTTCTTATATCGATGACCTCGACACTGGCAAGCGCTATTCGTTTGGCGACAAGCCCGGTCCGATGTCAAAGAAACTCTTCGACACATTGCGTGGCATCCAGTACGGCGAGATCGAGGACAAGCACGGCTGGACAACGGTTGTCATTGACTAGTACATCTAGTAATACTAGTACGACTAGAATTTCTAGAAAATGGGCAAAGGCAAACTGGCGAAATTCGCCGATATGGAAACTTATGAGAACGTGTTCCAATACCCCTATTCGGTAGTGGAACACGTGCCCTTTGACCTAAAGGGTCATTGGCATGAGGATTATTTCCATAACGACGGTCCCATCGTTCTCGAACTGGGCTGCGGTAAGGGCGAATACACCGTAGGACTGGCAAAGATGTTCCCCGACGTCAACTTCATCGGAGTCGACATCAAGGGAGCCCGCATGTGGAGTGGAGCGACACAGGCACTGAACGAAGGACTCAAGAACGTAGCCTTCCTGCGTACAAATATCGAGGTCATCGACCGCTTTTTCTCGCAAGGAGAAGTCAGCGAGATATGGCTGACCTTCAGTGACCCGCAGATGAAGAATCCCCGCAAGCGTCTCACTTCGACCTGGTTCTTGGAGCGCTACCGCAAGTTCCTCTCTGACGGTGGTTTTATCCATCTGAAGACCGATTCCAACTTCCTCTTCACCTACACCAGCTATCTGGTCGAGAAAAACCACTTGCCCGTGCTCATCAAGACCACCGACCTCTATGCGACAGCGCCTAAAGACAGCGTTGCCGCCTCCATACAAACGTATTACGAGTCGATGTGGATAGCACGTGGTCTGAACATCAAGTATATGAAGTTCTGTCTGCCTCACGACGGAGAACTGGTAGAGCCCGACGTTGAAATCGAACTCGACGACTACCGCTCCTATCACCGCACCAAGCGCAGTTCACTCGACAAAGCGAAATAAACTCTAAACTTTAAACTCTAAACTCTAAACTCATAAAATATGAAACGACACATCTTAATCCTATTGGCCATGCTTCCGATGTTCTTCACAGCGGCAGCAGAAACCATCACGGTCGACTCTGTCGGCAAGTTAGCAACCCAGCTTCCCGAATCTACCCGTTTTACTATTTCGGAACTGAAAATCTGTGGTCCCCTCAACGGCCAAGATCTGAAACTGCTGCAACAGATTGTCACCCGTACAAAGACGAACAAGAAAAATCCTAATGAGTGTCTGGTGACATCCGTCGACCTTGCTGACGTCATTATCGTGGAAGGCAAGGACGGTTTGAAGACCAAGAACGGTGAACTGCCCGCTAGCCTCTTTGCTGGTGCCAAGAGCTTGCAGAATGTTGTATTTCCGCAGACGCTCCTCATCATCGGCAAGTCGTGCTTTGAGGATTGTGAGAGTCTGACCGACTTTACCCTGCCTGAGAGTCTGAAGGCCATCGAGGCCAATGCCTTCGAAGATTGTAAGTCCATCACCACCGTGACATTACCCGCAGGTGTCCGCCTATTGGAAGCTGACGTCTTCAAGGATTGTAAGAGTCTGACTTCTATCACCCTGTCGAAAGACCTCACCGTCATCGGTAATGAGGCGTTCTTTGGTTGTGAAGTCCTGAACAATGTGGTGATTCCCGAAGATGTCACGGAGATTGGCAACGCCGCATTCAAGAAATGCGCTGCCCTTGCGGACATACAGATGGAAAAAGTCCGCAAGATAGGCAACGACGCCTTTGAGGACTGCACCAGCCTCACAGCCGTTACACTCAAGAACATTAATAAAATAGGTGTCAACGCTTTCGAAGGTTGCAAGGCTTTGTCGACTGTTACACTCGAAGGTTCCCTCGACGAACTGAGCAATGACGCTTTCAAAGACTGCACCAGCCTCTCATCCATCACCATTCCCAGCAGTGTGAAGGTCTTGGGCAACGAGGTTTTCAACGACTGTAAGAACTTGACAGCCATCACATTACCCGATGGACTGAAGAAGATTGGCTCTCATGCTTTCGAAGGATGTACGACTTTGAAGGAGATGATTATCCCCAACTTGGTAAATAACATCGGCACCAGTGCCTTTGAGGAGTGCACCTCACTGGACAGTGTGGCCATCAACGGCCTCATTACGGAAATCACCACTGACATGTTCCGCAATTGCAGCAGTCTGCGTTCTATTACCATCCCGAATACCGTCCGCAAGATTGGCCTCAAGGCCTTCCAGGGTTGTTCGACACTGTCTGAGATTACATTACCTCCCGCGCTGACAAGCATTGGCGAGGCTGCATTCTCCAAGTGCACCAGTCTCGTTTCTCTGACGTTCCCGGTTGCCGTAAAGGAGATCAGCAGTTCTGCCTTCGAGGAGTGCACCATGCTCTCCATCGTGGAACTGCCGGCAGCACTGAAGAGAATTGGCGGTTCAGCCTTCTCCAAGTGTCCGTCGCTGAAGACGGTGGTGCTCAACACCTCTGCTCCTCCCAGCATATCGAAGAGCACGTTTAAGGGTTCTGCTCCCATCTTCCTCATCCCGCGTGGCAGTGCAGCCGTTTATCTGTCTCACAAAGACTGGAAGAACGTCTCAAGCTTCAAAGAAAGATAACAGTGAAAATATATCCAAAACTGATTATGGACGCGCTGGCAACGGTAACGTATGCCGGCACGAAGAAAAACCTCGTAGAGAGCGGCATGGTGGCCGATACGCCCGCCATTGCTGCTCCCTCCGCAGAGGACGAACCTTGGAAGGTAACGGTAGCGTTGGAATTCCCCCGCGACACTGATCCCTTCCTGAAGTCGACGGTAAAAGCTGCCGAGGCGGCCATCAAATACCACTGTGCCAGTGTGTTCGGTGGCTCTGCCACCGAAATTCCCATCCAGGTGGAGATCCAAACTGAATTCAAGTCCAAGCCCCGTCCCAAGGGCGACCAATTGCTGCCGGGCGTCAAAAACATCATTGCCGTCAGTTCTGGCAAGGGTGGCGTGGGCAAGAGCACCGTCTCGGCCAACCTCGCCATTGCGTTGGCTCGTTTAGGATATAAGGTCGGTTTGCTCGATTGCGACATTTTCGGTCCGTCGATGCCCAAAATGTTCCACGTCGAGGACGAGCGTCCCTATGCCGTCAAGGTGGACGGACGCGACCTCATCTGTCCCATCGAAGCCTATGGTGTCAAGATGCTCTCTATCGGTTTCTTCGTCAGTCCCGACACAGCGACTCTCTGGCGTGGTGGTATGGCTACCAGTGCCCTGAAGCAACTCATTGCCGATGCCGACTGGGGCGAATTGGACTATTTCATTCTCGACACTCCTCCAGGCACCAGCGACATTCACCTTACCTTGTTGCAGACACTGGCCATTACAGGCGCCGTTATCGTCAGCACACCTCAACAGGTCGCACTTGCAGATGCCCGCAAGGGTATTGACATGTACCGCAACGAGAAAGTCAATGTACCCATTCTCGGCTTGGTGGAAAACATGGCTTGGTTTACGCCCGCCGAACTGCCTGAGAACAAATACTTTATTTTCGGCAAAGAGGGCTGCAAGCAACTGGCAGCAGAGATGAATGTGCCCCTGTTGGCTCAGATACCTTTGGTACAAAGTATCTGTGAAAGTGGTGATGCCGGCGAACCTGCCGCCACAAACAGCGATACGGCCACAGGCCTGGCCTTCATCAATCTGGCTCAAGCTGTCGTCACGGTAGTGAACAAGCGCAACCGCGAACTCCCTAAGACCAACATCGTCGGAGTAAAGAAAGGATAGCAACCCCCACCAAACCTCCCCGAGGGGAGGCTTTAGGTCACTCCCCCTCGGGGGAGACGAAGGGGGGGCTTACTGATCGGGATTCTCGACAAAGCCCTGAAAAGTTGGTTCCAACGACGACATCACGCTGTCGTAGGCCTGATTCATGGTGGCTTGCACGTTGGCAGTTCCCTGTCCTACTGGATAGACTGGCTGATGGATGGTCAGCGACAGCGGATGCCACGTGGCAAAGTGCCAGTCCTTCATGCGTGGCATCACTTGGAACGAGCCGTTGATAGTCAGCGGCACAACAGGCAGCTGCAACTCATCGGCCAGCGCAAAGGCACCTTTCTTAAACGCTCCCATGTGACCTGTAAACGAACGTGCTCCTTCAGGAAATACAACAACTGAGCAGTTGCCCGTTTCCAAGATATGGCGGGCTGCCTCGTAAGTCTGGCGCACTTTCCCCACCCCACGTTTGTCGACCATAATTTGGTGCGACTTACGACAGGCATAGCCCACAAAGGGAATCTTGTTAATCTGGTGCTTCATCATCCACTTGAAGTTACGGCCCAGGAAGCCATAAATCAGGAAAATGTCGAAGGCGCCCTGATGGTTCGATACAAAGACGTACGACTGGTTGGGTTCCAGGTTTTCACGTCCATCTACATTGACGGGCAACAGGAAAGCCCGGGTGATGGTGCGCGCCCACCAGCGTCCAGGATAGTAGCCCCAATAGTGGCCATCGCCAATGGTACAGCCCACTCCCACCAAGAAGGCCGTCCAAATGGTCATCACAATGGTCACGGGAATAGCAATGAAAAACTGATAAACACAATATAGAATCCGCTTCATATCTTTAACTTCTCTAACTTCGTTAACTTCCGTAACTTCTTTAACTTCTCTTCTTCAACGTGATCTGTACGATTTCGCCCGGTATGCCCAAGCGGAAGGGGATAAGTGCGCCCAGTCCCGTCGACACGAACAGCGCACGGTCGTCCTTATAGGCCCAATCGTTCCACTCCTTATACGACAGTGATGCCGGCGACCATCCAAACAGTTTGAACTGTCCTCCATGGGTATGTCCGCTCAGTGTCAACTGTGCCTCACATTCGGGCAAAATTTTCTCTTCCCAGGCAGTAGGGTCGTGCTGCAGCATGATGATAAATGGACAGGAGTCAGGAGAGAGCCCTGCCAACGTCTTGGCAACGTCGCCCCTTCGAGGCATGCGCTTCGGCTTGCCCCAGTTCTCCATACCAGCAATGACGATGCTGTCGGAGTCGCGACGAATGATACGATGTTCGTTCAGCAGCAGTTTCCACCCCAACGCCCGTTCAAAATCTATCGTCTGGCGCAGAAGGTCCTCTTTCGTGGCTTCGTCACAGTCCAGATACGTGGGATAGTCATGATTGCCTAACACGCTGATCACCCCGTCTTTGGCACGTAGCTGACGGAGTACGGCCTGATGTTCTTCCAGTTCCTCCGGATGCAGGTTCTGCAGGTCGCCGGTAAACACGATGACGTCGGGTTTCAGGGCATTGATGCTATCCACAGCACGCTGCAGCAACCACTGACGCGAACCCGTCATCGTACCCACATGGGCATCGCTGAACTGTACGATGCGATAGCCGTCGAAGGTCTGTGGCACATCGCCTGAAACGAAGTCGTAGCGATGCACCTCCAACTCCTGGTATCCAACGAAATGTCCAAACAACACCAGTGCCCACACAACGAGTGTACACACTATTGCTCCCTTTCGCCAATGCCGTTTGGGCAAAAGCCAACGGCATAACAATACCAACAACAACGGAACCACGACGAGTCCCATAATCAGAAAGAAAGGAATGGCATAACGTGCTATCATGACTGTGAATGGTTAAAACGTATTTCTTCTCCGATGACGGTGTCATTCATCACACCATCGGCATAAACGGTCTGGCCGTTACACAGCGTACGCTCGACGCGCCACTGATACTCGTGACCTTCCATCGGACTCCACCTACATTTGCTCTCAATGATGTCTGCAGTGACAGTCCACGGGGCATGCGGACGCACGATGGTGATGTCGGCACGATAGCCCTCGCGCAAAAAGCCACGCTGCTGGACACCAAACAACCGCGCCGGATTGTGGCACATCAGTTCCACCAACCGTTCTATCGTCAGCACACCCTCATCGACCAGCTCCAGCATGGTAACCAGCGAGAACTGTATCATGGGCATGCCGGAAGCCGCTTTCACGCAACCGCCCTGCTTCTGCTCCAGCAGGTGGGGGGCATGGTCGGTTCCCACCACGCTGATGCGCCCGTCGTTCAGGGCTTCACGCAACAGGAAACGGTCTACCGGCGTCTTGATGGCAGGGTTTACCTTGATCTTCGCACCCAGCGACTCGTGGTCGAGCTGGGTAAAATAAAGATGCCCCACGCAGGCTTCAGCGGTTATGTTTGTTGCGACTGAGTCGCAACCCGCTGTAAAGAACTCCAGCTCTTCTGCGGAAGAGATGTGGGCGATATGCAGACGCGTACCATATTTCCTGGCCAGCTCGACGGCCTTAGCCGACGATGCCAGACAGGCTTCCTCGCTACGAATCAGCGCATGCATGCTCACCGGCGGGTCTTCCCCCCAGGCCTGCTGCACTTCCTTCATATTCTGGTCGATGATGCCTGTATCCTCGCAATGGGCCATCAGCGGCAGCTTACATGTCTTGAAGATGCGCTCCAGCGACTGCTGGCGGTCCACCAGCATGTTTCCCGTCGATGAACCCATAAAGAGTTTCACACCAGGAATGCGCGTGGCGTCCAATTGGGAAAAGCTGTCGGCATTATCGTTGGTGGCACCGTAGAAGAACGAATAGTTCACGTGGCTTTTCTTCGAGGCCAGCCGGAACTTCTCCTCCAAAGCCTCCGGCGTGGTGGTCTGCGGCACACAATTGGGCATGTCGAAATAACTCGTCACACCCCCTGCCGCTGCCGCACGGCTCTCACTGTCTATATCGGCCTTTGCGGTCAATCCGGGCTCACGAAAATGCACGTGGTCGTCAATCAACCCCGGTAGTACGTAACAACCCGAGGCATCTATCGTTTCATCAAACGATGCCTCGGGCTGTTGTTTCGTGATTGCTATGATGTTGCCGTTCTCGACGACGATGAAGCCGTCCGAGATGCGTCCTTCATTGACAAGATGTCCTCCCTTGATGAGCGTCTTCATGGCTGGGGGATGTTGGTCAGCGGCGCAGGAGCAGGTGCAGGAACCTGTGGAACTACGGTGTCGGTAGGCAATGCAGCAGTGCCAGCCACTCCGGCAGGTTCCTTCAGGCCGTTCATGCGTTCCTCGTTTTCCTGTGCGGCACTATAGTATTCCTTGACGTAAGGATCGTTCTTGAACGTGTTCGTGGCCTTCGACATGATATATTCTATCTGCGGAGTCAGAATGGGGAACCGATACTGGCCGGTAATCATCTGAAACACGCCAGGACCCAACACATTGTCGTAGTTTTCCTCAATGAACTTCGTCACCAGGTCGTCCTCCTCCTGGGCTATCTGAGCTGCCTCAACATTCAACTGCTCGGCAATGGCCTCCTCGTCGATGCCCTCTAGAATCATCTGGTTCTGCTTATGACCCAGCTCGTTCATGCGGCTGATGAGTTGGTTGTGCTTGTCGATGAACTTATACAGGCTGTCGTTTAGCGGTGTACCCTCCACGCTGGGACCCATCGGACCAATCTTCACCCGGATGTCGCCCTCCTCGAGCACGACAGGCAACAGGCTCTCATCGTCCATGAAGAGGTTCACCATGCGTACCGAGTCCAACAGACCGGCAAAGTGGAACTCTCCGTGCACGACGTCGCAGGAGTCAATGTTCTTGACCTCTCCCGACTTCAGGGCTTTCAGGTACAGCTTGCTGCCATCCAATGCCGACACCGACGATGAGCCGGTAACGTTATAAGAACGGGCACAGGAGGCAAACAAAGCCACCACAAACGTTGCGTATAGTATTCTGTTCATAGACAATCGATAGTATTCGTAATCTTAAATCGATTGCAAATGTACTATGTTCTCGCGAAATAAGAAAAAATATTTGCTCATTTTAAAACATTTGAGCAATTATTTAGCATTTTTTGCGTCTTTCTCCAGCTCGTTGGCTATTCTGTGGCTGGCATAAAGCTGCAAGATGGCTGCCACGAGCAATACTACAATCCAATTATTGTGTACATATTTTATATACGACAGATATTGCAGTCCCAGGAAGTTACCCGCATTGGCAAACATCAGCAGGGCAGCCAACAAGAACAACACGTCGCTCATGATCAGTATGCGACGCAAACGACGGATCACAAAATTGTTGCCCTCGTAACGCTGACGCAACTGCATGGCAACAAACAGCAACGCTCCCGGAGCATAGACATATGCCGCCCACGACTGCAGAAACAGGCTGGCACCCGAACCGACCACCATCAGCAGACCTCCCAACAGCAGGAGCATTGTCTCCACATTACTCAGCTGGCGCATCCTTCACCTCCTTTGGCTGGTCGTCACTGAGCACGAAGATGTCCTCCTCGTCCGTCTTCATGAAATATCGCTCGCGGGCAATCTTCTCAATAGCCTTCGGGTTATTGTCCAACTCGCGAATCTGATCCTGGTTCTTCTGGTTCAGCTTCTCATAACGTGCAATCTCGTCCTCCAACTCACCGATGTACTGCTTGTTGCGAATGTGGTGCCACACGCTGTTCTCATCCACAAAACCTATCAGCACCACAGCCAGAACAGTCACAACGATGTATTTCAGAGCCGGAATATGCCAGATGCGTAGCAATATCGTTTTTACTTTCTTCATAACATTTTTGCTTTTTCGCTTGCAAAGATACAAAAAATTAAGAATTAAGAATTAAGAATTAAGAATTATTTTGTACCTTTGTACGCAAATAAGTTTTAAAACATGGAAGAATATATTGTTTCTGCGCGAAAATACCGCCCGATGTCGTTCGATACCGTCGTCGGACAGCAGGCGCTGACCACCACGCTGAAGAATGCCGTCAAGAGCGGCAAGCTGGCTCACGCCTACCTGTTCTGCGGTCCTCGCGGTGTGGGTAAGACCACCTGTGCGCGCATCTTTGCCAAAGCCATCAACTGCCAGTCGCCCACAGCCGACGGTGAAGCCTGCGGACAGTGTGAGTCGTGTCAGGCGTTCAACGAACAGCGCTCGTTCAACATCTTCGAGCTCGATGCCGCCTCGAACAACAGCGTCGAGCACATCAAGACACTCATGGAACAGACGCGCATTCCGCCGCAGGTGGGCAAGTACAAGGTCTTCATCATCGACGAGGTCCACATGCTCTCCACGGCGGCCTTCAATGCCTTTCTGAAGACCCTCGAGGAGCCCCCCGCACACGTCATCTTCATTCTCGCCACCACCGAGAAGCATAAGATTCTGCCCACCATCCTCTCTCGT
>JAEEGK010022023.1_pt1 | contig 13424 bp, 14 predicted proteins | sample 8958771 | NCBI WGS metagenome assembly JAEEGK01 (sample SAMN16246547, study PRJNA631951) | gut metagenome | biome: gut microbiome; feature: rumen; material: SC-attached | host: Bos | place: Iran: Karaj | collected 2018-10 | reverse complement strand
GGACTGGAACCTGCTGATGATGGTGGGGTCCGTGGCCGTGACCATGGGCTGCGTCAACTCCACCGGCGCCATGACCTGGATCGCCGACAAGTTCTTCTCCGGCCTGGGCGGCATGGGCATCTACGCCGTCATGCTCATCGTGGGCTTCGTGGTGTGCTACCTCCGTGTGCTCATCCCCACGGCGCCCTCCGTGGCGGCGATCTTCGTGCCCATCATGATCGGCATCGCCCAGATCGTCGGCACCCAGTACACCCTGGCCCTGGCCATGATCCCCGTGTTCTGGGCGGGGGCCACCATCACCCTGCTGTACACCGAGCCCATTTACCTCTATACCCACGGCGCGGGCTACTACAGCGCCAGCGACCTGTTCAAGGGCGGCCTCGTGCCCACGCTGCTGATGATCGTCATCGTGGCCTTCGGCTTCCCCACCTGGTTCCATCTGTTCGGATTTTAAAAGTCAAATCGGACCCGCTTCGCCGGGCTCCGATTTGAGAGGGTTTGCGCTCCGCTCCCCGCAGGCCCCTTAGCGGGGCCCACAGTCCGCTCCGCGAGAGGTGTTTTCGGGCGGAAGTGAATTCCGCCCGAAAACGATTCCGATTCTATTCGCATCTGCGGATGCGAACTCTGCGAGGCTTGCGCGTTTGTGATGGCCAAATTCTGATTGGAGGTACTCTAATGCTGATTTCCATCAACGGGCTTTACGGGTCCGGCGGCAACGAGCTGGGCTGGGCTCTGGCTGAAAGGCTGGGCTGGCCCGTTCACGACGACGAACTGATCCGGCAGGCAGTGACCGATTCCGGCGTGGACCTGCGGCAGGCCACCCTTGCCTTCTACGACGAGGACGCAAAGGGCGCAGAGGGCCGGCCCTACGGCAGCGCCGTGCTCTCCCTGGAGCTGGACGTGCTGCCCATCGCCCGGGACGAGGACACGCCCAAGAAGGAGAATTATCAGTCCGGCCTGCTGGCCGCCTTCATGGACACCACCTCCGTCAACAACCGGGAGGGTATCCCCGCCGTGCGGGAGAAGGCGGACATCGACAGCCTGCGGGCGTCCCAGACCGCCGCGGTGCTGCGGGCCTCCGGGAGCGGCGACGGCATTTTCTTCGGCCGCTGCTCCAGCTATATCCTGCGGGACCGGCCCGACGCCCTGCGGCTGTTCGTCTGCGCCAGCCTGGATTCCTGCGCGGCCCGGCTCATCCGAAAGCACAGCCTGGGCAGCGTCGCCCAGGCGGAAAAGCTGGCCAAGGAGACCAACCGGCGGCGGGCCTATTACTACGAGGCCTTCACCGGCCTCACCTGGGACGACCCGGAGAACTACGACTTCTGCCTCAACACGGACTATCTGGGCTTCGACGGCACCCTGGAGCTGATCCTGGACCTGATCGAGAAGAAGCAGTCCCTGCTGGGGAAATAAGCGCACAGACACGCAGCGCCGGTCGGGCGGAAAGCCTGATCGGCGCTGTTTTTCGGAAAAGGAGCCGGAAAATGAAGATCATCCTGTCCAGAAAGGGGTTCGATTCCGCAAACGGGGGCTGTCCCAGCCCCATCCTCCCCGACGGTACCCTTCTGTCCCTCCCCATCCCCGCGTCTTCGGGCATCGGCTACGACTCCCTGCGCTGGGGGGAGAGGACCTATTCCCAGCTGCTGGCCCAGCTGCGCCCGGGGAAGGAGATCCCATTCTGTCACCTGGACCCGGACATCCGGGAGGGCGTGCGGAGCCGGAGCGTGCCCGACTGGAAGCCCGCCTTCGGGCAGGTCGGCGCTTCCCAGGGTCTGCTGGCAAACGCTGGGGTGGCCCCGGGGGACCTGTTTCTGTTTTTCGGCTGGTTCCGGCAGACGGAGGAGAAGGACGGGCGGCTCTCCTATGTGGGCAAGCGCCGGGAGGATCCCTCCCGGGGCCGGGACAAACACGTCATCTTCGGCTATCTGCAGATCGGCGAGATCCTCACCGACCCGGCGGGGATCGCCGCCTATTCCTGGCATCCCCACGGGGACGAGGCGCACCTGCGCGACGGCACGAACGCCCTTTACCTTCCCCGGGAGCGCCTGTCCTTCCTCCCGGAGCGGAAGGGCTATGGCGTTCTGGATTACCGGGAGGACCGGGTGCTGACCCTGGAGGGGCAGACCCGGGGCACCTGGAAGGCCCTGGACTTTCTCATGCCGGAGCATGTATACGGAAAGCGAAAAAACAGCGCCGGGGGCCCTGGCCTGTATTACGGGGGCATCTGGCAGGAGCTGGTGGTCTTTGAATCCCCGGGGCTGCTGGACTGGGCGAAAGCCCTGCTGGAATGAGAACCCAAGCCGATTATCCTTCAAACTCCAGGAAGTAGCTCCCGCATTTCATCAGCTCGCTCATCACCCGACGGTAGCCGGTTTCGTGCAAAAACCAATCCTCCTTTCGGATGCCCTGGGTCTCCGTGGGTACCACAAGAATTTCCGTGTCCGGGAAGAACCTGGCATAGGACAGAAAGGCCCGGCGGGCGTGGAAGGCCTGGCAGCAGAGGATGGCTTTTTGTACCTTCATCCCCGCCTCCTTCAGAACGCGGGCGGAAAACTCTGCGTTTTCCCCCGTGTTTGTGGACCGATCCTCGCAGAGGATCGCGGATGCCGGAACGCCGTTTTCCAGCAGGATGTGCTGACAGTAGGCAAAGTCCGTGGCGTACTCTCCGGCATAGCGGGGATTGTCGATTTTCTCCGAGGCAAATCTTCCCCACTTGCCGGAGTACATCCCAGCGGGGAGGACGAAGGGCGCGTAACCCTCCCGATACAATCGGGCAGCGTGCTCCGTAATGGCAGACTGAGAGGTGCCGGGGAGGAAGATCACGTCGCTCGCCGCCGGCTCATCGTTCATAAAGATGAAATTGGAAATGTCCGTGATCGCTCGTTGATTCATTGGTTTCCCTCCTTTTTCCCATGCGGCTCGTTGAACAAGGTCTCCCCTTTCCTGCGTTGACGGAAAGCTCGATAGGAAATGAAAAGGCGGCCGACGAAAGCCTATGCTTCCGTCGGCCGTCCGTTTTCTTCCGCCAGCTCCATGAGCTTCTTCATGCGGTAATTGAAGGTGGACTTCGTGACCGGCGGCTCCGCCAGGGCGCCCAGCTGGCTCAGATTCAGCTCCGGGTGCTCCTCCCGCAGCCTGGCCGCCTCCAGCAGCTTGGGGGAGAGGGCTTCCAGCTTTCCGGCCTCCCGCAGGCGGCGGATGGCCCCCAGCTGGGCGACGGCGGCGTTCACCGTTTTGTCCAGGTTCGCCTCGTCGCAGTTGATGCGCCGGTTGACCCGGTTCACGACCTCCTTCTCCACCTTGGCGCTCATCAGCTCCAGGGCCGCCTGGGGAGCGCCCATGAGGGTAAGCAGGTCCTCGATGGCCTCGCTGTGCTTGAAATACAGCACGTAGTTGCCGTTGCGCCCCAGGCTGCCGGGGCGGAACTCCATCTCCCGCAGCAGGGCGCTCACCTCCCGGGATACGCTGTAATGCCCGGTGATGAGCTCCAGATGATAGCTCTTCCGGGGACTCGTAATGCTGCCCCCCGCCAGGAAAGCGCCCCGCAGGAAGGAGGCGCGGCAGCAATCCTCCTCCAGCACGCCCAGGTTCACGTGGAGGGCCGGGTTTCTCGCCGGTTCGCTGCCGATGAGGGCACGGAGCTTCGCCAGCTTTTCCGGATCGCGCACGGTGAGGCTCAGCTTGCTCCCCGGCGCGCCCTCCCGCTCGTCCGCCTCTACCCCGGCGGCCCTGCGCAGCAGGCGCTCCGTCCGCTGGAGGAAGCCCCGGTGCTCCGTGAGGACGCGCAGCTCCCCGGCGCTGAAGGTATTGCAGAACAGGAGGACGCCGTACAGCTCCGAGCGGACGCAGCAGGCCCTGTTCATGGGGCTGCGGCAGAGCTCGGTCTTCGTTTCGGATGCAAAGGACATGGCTTCACCTCAGCTCCCGGTGGACGCAGTCCGCCGTATACCCCAGCTCCCGGAGGATGACCGTCAGCCGCTCGGCCATGACCACGCTGCGGTGCTTGCCCCCGGTGCAGCCCACGGCCAGCAGGAGGCTGGATTTCCCCTCCGCCAGGTAGCGGGGCAGCAGGAAGGCGAGCATATCCTTCATTTTCTCCAGGAATTCCGCCGTGGCCGGAAAGGCGCAGACGTAATCCCGCACCGCGGGATCCAGCCCCGTGAGGGGCTTCAGCTCCGGCACGTAGAAGGGGTTGGGCAGGAAGCGCACGTCCATCACCAGGTCCGCCCCGGCGGGCAGCCCGTTCTTGTACCCGAAGGAACAGACGTGGAGATAGAGGCTGTCCTTCGTCTCCGGCAGGAAGATGCGCCCCAGGCGGAGCTTCAGGCTGCTCCAGTTCAGCTCCGAGGTGTCCACCGTTTCGTCCGCCAGGGCCCGCAGCGGCGCCAGGGCCTCCTTCTCCCGGCGGATGGCGCCGGGCAGATCGTTGCCCGTGGGGTCCAGGGGGTGGAGGTGCCGCGTCTCCTTGTAGCGGTTGAGGATGACCGCGTCGGTGGCCTCCAGGAACAGCACCCGCAGGGAGACGGATTCCTTCAGCTTCCGGATGTGCTCCGCCAGGGCGCCGATGTCCCGGCGGCCCCGGATGTCGCTCACCAGGGCCACCCGGTCGTACTTGCCCTCGGCGGCCTGACAGAGCTCCGTGAACCCGTCCAGCAGCTCCGTGGGCAGGTTGTCCACGCAGAAGAAGCCCATATCCTCCAGGATGCCCGCCGCCTGGCTCTTGCCCGCGCCGGACTGCCCCGTGATCAGCACAAATTCTTTCATAGGATCCTGATCTCCCGCTCCAGGAGGACCCCGGTGCGCTCGTAAACCCGCTGCCGGACGTCCTCCAGGATTTTTTTCATATCCTCCGCCGTGGCCCCGCCCCGGTTTATGATGAAGCCCGCGTGCTTCTCGCTCACCTGGGCGCCGCCCACGGTATAGCCCTTGAGCCCGGCCCGGTCGATCATGGCGGCGGCATAGCCCTCCCTGGGCCGCTTGAAGGCGCTGCCCGCGCTGGGCCACTCCAGCGGCTGGGAGGCCCGGCGCTTCTCCGCCAGCTCCCGGCAGCGGGCGCGGACGGCTTCCCCGTCGCCCCGCCGAAGGCTGAGGGAGGCCCGGAGGATCACGTCCTCCGGCCCGAAGCGGCTGTGCCGGTAGGCGAAGCCCAGGGCGTCCCCCTCCGCTCTTCGGAGACGGAGCTCCCCGTCCAGGTATTCCGCCCAGGCGGTCACGTCCTTCATTTCCCCGCCGTAGGCCCCCGCGTTCATGACGAGGGCGCCGCCCAGGGTGCCGGGGATGCCGTAGGCAAATTCCAGCCCCGTGAGCCCCTGCTCTCCGGCGAAGGCGGAGACCCGGGTGAGGGCGGCGCCGCATTCGGCCTCCACGGCCTCCCCCCGCAGCGTCACGGCCTCGGCCTTTTTCGTGACGATCACCGTCCCGTCGATCCCCGCGTCCGGCGCCAGGACGTTGGAGCCGTTGCCCAGGATCAGGGGCTTCTCCCCCCACCGCCGCAGCAGGGCGCATAGCTCAGTGAGCTCCCCGGCCGAGGCGGGGAGCAGCAGGCGCCTTGCCGGGCCGCCGATGTGCAGAGTGGTATGCTCCCGCAGCGGCTCCTCCTCCCGGACCTCCAGCCCGGGCATGGCCTCCCGCAGGGCCTTCGCCAGCCGGTCAGTCATCGCCGTTCTCCCGCATGCTCTCCGCGAAATGCCGGTTGATGCGCTCGGTGAACTCCTGGGCGGAATTGAAGCCCAGCTTCTTCTGGCGGTTGTTCATGGCGGCCACCTCGATGATGACGGCCAGGTTCCGCCCCGGCTTCACGGGGATCTTCATGATGGGCACCTGCACCCCCAGCAGGGTGGTATACTGGTTCTCCAGCCCCAGCCGGTCGTACATCATGCCCTCCTGCCAGGTCTCGATGTTGATGATGAGGTCCAGCTCCTGCCGGGTCTTGATGGCGCCCATGCCGAACAGGCGCATCACGTCCACGACCCCGATGCCCCGGAGCTCGATATAATGCCGGATCAGCGGCGGCGATTCGGCAAAGAGGGTGCGGTAGGAGACCTTCTTGATCTCCACCGCGTCGTCGGCGATGAGGCGGTGGCCCCGCTTCACGAGCTCGATGGCCGTTTCGCTCTTGCCCACGCCGCTCTCCCCGGTGATGAGGATGCCCTCGCCGTAGACCTCCAGCATGGTGCCGTGGCGGGTGATGCGGGGACCCAGGTGGATGTTCAGGTTGGTGATGAGCTCGGCCTCGAACACGGAGGTGTCCAGCTCCGTGGCCAGCAGGGTGACCTCGTATTTCTCGGCCATCTCCAGGCATTCCGGGTAGACCTCCATCTGGTGGCAGATGATGAGGGCGGGGATCCCCCGCTTCATCAGCTCCGCGAAGATCTTGCGCCGCTCCGAGGAGGGCAGGGTCTTCAGGTACATGATCTCCACCGTGCCCATGAGCTGGATGCGCTCATGGTCGAAATGGCTGAAGAAGCCCACCAGCTGCATGCCGGGCCGGTTGAGATCCGGCGTGACGATGCGCACGCTCTCGTAGTGGGGCGGCGTATAAACCTTCTGCAGATTGAATTCGTCCACCAATGTGGACAGCTTCACGCTGTAGCGCGGACCGATCGCCATGAAGCCTCTCCTCCTCTCCCCCGTCTGCGGGGGCTGAACTCCCATATAAAATATTAAGCCTCCGCCCCGGTATTTGCAAGGGAAAATTATCCCGGAAAAGCACAGAAAACATTTGACAACGCCGGGGATATCCTCTATAATAGCTTAGCTTAAAAGCGAAGAAACGGGTCCCGTTTCTCTTCATCCGTACAGGAGCCTGCCGACATGCGCCTCAACGTTCAAGAGCTGCTCCGGGGGGATGGGGTCCTCCCCTTCTCCTGCGAGCTGGATCCGGCGGGGCTGGATTTTCCTTCCATCGCCCGCTACCGTTCCCCGCTCCGCGCCGCGGGAAGCATCCGCTCCCAGGCCGGTCTGCTGGAGCTGAGCGGCGAGGTGCGGGTTTCCCTCGACTGCCTCTGCGACCGGTGCGGCCGGGAATACGGGCGGGAAGCCGCCTTTTCCCTGGACACGGTGCTGGCGGACGAGCATCAGGATGAAGAAGACCCCGACGTGTTTCTTGTGCAGGATGACTGCGTGGACCTGGATGAGATCGTGACGACCGCATTCGTTCTGGGGCTGGACAGCAAAACGCTCTGCCGTCCCGACTGCAAGGGGGTTTGCCCCCGCTGCGGACACAACCTCAACGACGGACCCTGTGCCTGCCGGCCGGAAGCAGATTCCCCATTCGCTGTCTTAGGACAGCTGTTAGAAGAAGATTAGGAGGTGTCATAATGGCTGTTCCGAAGAGAAAGGTCTCCAAGGCTCGGAGAGACAAGCGGCGTTCTTCCGTCTGGAAGCTGGAGGCGCCCGCCCTCGTCGCGTGCCCCAAGTGCGGGGCGTACCATCTGCCGCACAGAGTCTGCAAGAAGTGCGGGACCTACAACGGCAAGACGGTGCTTGCGGTCGAGGAAGCGAAATAAGATTCGTCTTGGACAGAGGGGGGCGCGTGTCCCCCTCTGTTTTCGTTCCCCACAGGAAGGAGGCTGCCATGGCGCAGGATATCGTCAGCGTGGACCCCGGCTCTCCCGCCGCCCGGGCGGGCCTGCGGCCGGGGGACCGGCTCATTTCCGTCAACGGCCACGAGATCCGCGACGTGCTGGATTACCGCTACTACTGCGAGAGCTCCCGGCTCCTGCTGGAGTTCTCGCGGAACGGAGCCGTCCGCCGCAAGCGCATCCGCAAGGACGAGAGCGAGCCTCTGGGTCTGGACTTTGAGACCTACCTCATGGACAAGCCCCGCTCCTGCGTGAACCACTGTCTCTTCTGCTTCATCGACCAGCTGCCGAAGGGCATGCGGGAGACCCTGTATTTCAAGGACGACGACGCCCGTCTCAGCTTTCTCCAGGGGAACTACATCACCCTTACGAACCTCTCCGCCCGGGAGCAGCAGCGGATCGCCGACCTGCGCATCAGCCCCATCAACGTCTCCGTCCAGGCCACGGACCCGGAGGTCCGCTGCCGTCTGCTGGGCAATCCCCGGGCCGGGGACTGCTACGGGATCATGCGGCGCTTCGCCGAAGCCCGCATCCACATGGACTGCCAGATCGTGGTATGCCCCGGCATCAACGACGGGGAGGTGCTGCAGAAGACCATGGAGGATCTGGCGGCCCTCTATCCCCAGGTGGACAGCGTGAGCGTGGTGCCCGTCGGCCTCACGAAGCACCGCGGCGGTCTTCCGGCGCTGACGCCGGTGGACGCGGCCATCGCCGGGGAGATCATCGACCGGGTGGACGCCTTCGGAGACGCCTGCCTGGAAAAGCTGGGCAGCCGCATCTTCGCCTGCGGGGACGAGCTCTACCGCAAGGCGGGACGGGACCTGCCCCCCTGGGATTATTACGAGGGCTTTCCCCAGTTCGAGAACGGCGTGGGCATGCTCCGCAGCCTGGAGGACGAATTCCGGGAAGCGCTGGCGGAAAAGCCCGAGGCTCCGGCGGCGCGGCCCTTCGCCGTGGCCACCGGCGGCGCGGCCCTGCCTCTTTTTCAGAAACTGCTTCAACTTTTGGCCGATTCGTGCTATGCTGTAGAGGGCAGGGTGTACGGCGTGCGCAACGACTTCTTCGGGGAGAGCGTCAACGTGGCGGGGCTCCTCACGGGGCGGGACCTGATCGCCCAGCTCCGGGGCCGCGCGCTGGGGCAGCGGCTGCTCATCAGCGTTTCCATGCTGCGCTACGGCGGGGACGTTTTCCTGGACGACACGCCCCTTTCCGAGGTGAGCGAAGCGCTGGGGGTCCCGGTGATCCCCGTTCCCAACGACGGAAGGGCCGTGCTCCGCGCCTTCCTTGATCTGAATTGAAGTGAGGAAAGCCATGGGAAGGAAACCCCTGATCGCCATCGTGGGCAGGCCCAACGTGGGCAAGTCCCACCTGTTCAACAAGCTGGCCGGCCGGCGGATCAGCATCGTGGAGGACACCCCCGGCGTCACCCGGGACCGGCTCTATGCCGACGCGGAGTGGCGGGGAAGGACCTTCACCATGGTGGACACCGGCGGCATCGAGCCGAGCACCGACAACGAGATGCTGCTGTTCATGCGGGAGCAGGCGAGGATCGCCATCGACACGGCGGACGTGATCGTGCTGGTGACGGACGTCCGCACCGGGGTCACCGCCGCGGACATGGACGTGGCCAATATGCTGCTGAAGGCGAAAAAGAACGTGGTGCTGGCCGTGAACAAAATGGATTCCACCGGGCCGGCGGACGCGGATTTCTACGAGTTCTACAACCTCGGCCTGGGCGAGCCCATCGCCGTTTCCGCCGTCCACGGCCACGGCACCGGCGACCTGCTGGACGCCTGCTTCGCCTTTTTCCCTCCCGAGGAGGAGGAAGCGGAGGAGGACGACCTCGTCAAGGTCGCCGTGGTGGGGCGGCCCAACGTGGGCAAGAGTTCCCTGGTGAACCGCATCCTCCGGGAGGAGCGGGTGATCGTCTCCGACGTGGCGGGCACCACCCGGGACGCGGTGGACTCCTTCTTTGAAAACGATTCCGGGCGCTATCTCTTCATCGACACCGCCGGGCTGCGGAAGAAGAGCCGGGTGGAGGACCGGGTGGAGAAGTTCAGCGCCATGCGCTCCCTGGACGCCATCGAGCGGTCCGACGTCTGCCTCGTCCTGCTGGACGCCCGGGAGGGCGTTACCGAGCAGGACACCAAGGTGGCGGGCATGGTGCACGAGAGCGGCAAGGCCTGCATCCTCGTGGTGAACAAATGGGACCTGGTGGAAAAGGAAACGAAAACCATGGACCGGCAGCGGGAGGAGATCCGCAAGGCCCTGGTCTTCATGCCCTACGCGCCCATCGTCTTCATCTCCGCCCTCACGGGCCAGCGGGTGCCCCGCCTCTTCGAGCTCATCAACTACGTCTGCGAGCAGAGCGCCATGCGCATCGCCACCGGCATGCTCAACAGCCTGCTGGGGGACGCCACGGCCCGGGTGCAGCCGCCCACGGACAAGGGGCGGCGGCTGAAGCTCTATTACATGACCCAGACGGGGGTGAAGCCCCCCACCTTCATTATCTTCTGCAACGACCGGGAGCTGTTCCACTTCTCCTATCAGCGCTACATTGAAAATCAGCTCCGCAGCACCTTCGGGCTGGAGGGGACCCCCATCCGCCTGATCATCCGCCAGCGGGGCGAATCGGCCGAGCTTTGACCGCCCGGCGGGGCACGGCGCGCCCCGGTACGATCTCGGAAAGGAACGTGAGACCATGGCAATCTCCATCCTCATCATCGCCCTCGTGGCCTACGCGATGGGCCTGCTGGACAGCTGCTCCCTCCTGAGCCGCTTCGTTTTCGGGGAGGAAGCGGCCGGCGCGGACTACTTCACCCTCTACCGGAGGCACAAGTGGCAGGGCGTGGGCTACGCCGTGCTGGCCGACCTGCTGCGTGCCCTGGTCACGGTCCTCGTCGGCGGGATGCTGCTGAAGCGCTTCGGCTTCCCCTCCGTGGGCAAGCTGCTGGCCCTCCTCTTCGCCCTCCTGGGCCAGGCCATGCCCCTGCTGCCCCCGGAGCGGCATATGGCCTCCCGGCAGGAGCTGGTGTATCCGGCCCTCACCCTGCTGCTGGTGGACTGGAAGCTGTTTCCGGTGTGCGTCGCCCTGGCCGTGATCATCCTGGCCCTCACCGGAAGCCGCCCTCTCATGGCTGCCGCGGCGGCCGTGGCTCTGCCGGTGTTCACCCTCGTGTTCGGCGGGTGGTGGCTGAAGGTGGTGCTGGCCCTGGGCTGCGGCGCGGCGCTGATCTACTGCTATTGGGAAGAGCTGCGCGGCCTCTCCCTCCGGAAGGGCGGAAAAAAGCGCCCCGCCGGGAACGGCGGGACGGACGGAGAGGACGGCGGCCGGAGCTGAAAAAGCAAAATTTCCGGGAGCCCGGCTCCCGGAAATTTTCTTCGGTTTCAGACGCCGCCCCCGAAACGGGGATGGGCGGGGCAGCCGCGGATCAGACCGCGCGGGTGACCTTGCCGCTGCGGAGGCACCGAGTGCAGGCGTAAACGTGGACAGGCTTGCCGTCTACGATCGCCTTGACACGCTTAACATTGGGCTTCCAGGTCCGATTGGAACGCCGATGAGAATGGCTGACCTTGATGCCGAAAGAAATGCCCTTGTCACAGAATTCGCATTTTGCCATTTGCCGCACCTCCTTAAGCGATTTTTGAACAGCTATATGATATTAACAGAAGGCTTCGAAAAATGCAAGAGCTTTTTTCGAAAAAAGGACGCCAATGAAAGAACTTACCGTCGGCCCCAACGACGCGGGCCAGCGCCTGGACCGTTTTTTGCTGAAGGCGGCCCCCCTCCTGCCCTCCTCCCTCTGCCAGAAATACCTGCGCCTGAAGCGCTTCAAGCTGAACGGAAGGGCGGCGAAGGGAGATGCGAGGCTGCAGGCCGGGGACGTTCTCAGCCTGTATATCGGCGACGAATTTTTTGAAAAGCCCAGCGACGAAAACGCCTACCGCAAGGTGGCCTCGCCCAGGCTCAGCATCGTCTACGAGGACGAGCAGATCCTCCTGGCGGACAAGGCCCCCGGCGTACTCTGCCACCACGCGGAGGGAGAGCCGCCGGAGCGCACCCTGCTGGCCAACATCCAGGCCCACCTGCTGCTCAGCGGAGCCTGGCGGCCGAAGGAGGAAAACGCCTTCACCCCCGCCCTGTGCAACCGCATCGACCGCAACACCGGGGGCATCGTCATCGCCGCCAAGACGGCGGAGGCCCTGCGCATCCTGAACGGGAAGATCCGGGACCGGGAGCTGGACAAGCGCTATCTCTGCGCCGTACAGGGCAGGCCCTCCCCCGAAGCGGGCGTCCTGCGGGGCTTTCTCTTCAAGGACGCGGTGAAAAACCGGGTCTACGTGCGCCGGGAACCGGAGCCCGGGGCAAGGACCGCCGTGACGGAATACCGCACCCTGCTCAGCCGGGACGGGCTGAGCCTGGTGGAATGCCGCCTGGAGACCGGGCGCACCCACCAGATCCGCGCCCAGATGGCCGACGCCGGCTGGCCCCTGCTGGGGGACGGGAAATACGGGGGAAAGCGGGCCCAGGCCGGGGGCGAAACGAAGCAGGCCCTCTGCTCCTACCGGCTCACCTTCGACTTTCCCACGGACGCGGGCTGCCTCGATTATCTCCGGGGAAGGACCTTCACCGTGTCCCGGGTGGACTTCGCGGAGAAATACTTTCCGGGCTATGAAAAATACCTGCCGCCCCTGTGAATCTCATTGACATTTCAAGAAAATATGATAAGATGCATTCACTATTGTTTCCTGCCGAAAACGGGCGGAAGGGGCGCGGGAAACGGACTTGATTAGGGAATGGGGGAGGATACATGTCCAAAGAGCTCATCCGTCTTGCCGAAATCAGCAAGGCGTATGACGGTGAAGTTGTTCTGAACAACATAAACCTCTATATCAACGATTCTGAGTTCCTCACGCTGCTCGGGCCCAGCGGCTGCGGCAAAACCACGACACTGCAGATCATCGGCGGTTTCGTGAAGCCGACAGCCGGTTCTGTGTTGTTCGACGGGGTGAGGATTAATGATATCCCGCCCCACAAGCGGCAGGTGAACACGGTGTTCCAGCGCTACGCCCTTTTCCCCCATCTGGACGTTTACGACAACATCGCCTTCGGCCTGCGCATCGCCAAGCTCGGGGAGGATGAGATCGCCAAGCGGGTGACGGAGATGCTGGAGGTCGTGGGCATGCGCGGCTTCGAGGAGCGGAAGGTGGACAATCTCTCCGGCGGCCAGCAGCAGCGCATCGCCATCGCCCGGGCCCTGGTGAACCGGCCCAAGGTCCTGCTTCTGGACGAGCCCCTGGGGGCTCTGGACCTGCGTCTGAGAAAGGACATGCAGGTGGAGCTCAAGCGCATCCAGCAGCAGCTGGGGATCACCTTCGTCTTTGTCACCCACGACCAGGAGGAGGCCCTCACCATGTCCGACACCATCGTGGTCATGGACCGGGGGGTCATCCAGCAGATCGGGCGGCCCGAGGACATCTATAACGAGCCGAAAAACGCCTATGTGGCGGATTTCATCGGCGAAAGCAACATTCTGGACGGCATCATGCGCGCCGACCGGGTGGTGGAATTCTTCGGCCGCCGCTTCGCCTGCGTGGACGAGGGCTTCGGGAAGGACGAGCCGGTGGACGTGGTCATCCGCCCCGAGGACGTGGACATCGTTCCCGCCGACGGCGGGCACCTCTGCGGCACCGTCACCACCGTCACCTTCAAGGGCGTGCACTACGACATCATCGTGGATTTCCACGGCTTCAAATGGCTGATCCAGACCACGGACTTCCACCCCGAGGGGGCGGTCATCGGCATCCGGCTGAACCCGGAGGACATCCACATCATGAAAA